>Ga0157360_1000186_pt1 | contig 27442 bp, 20 predicted proteins | sample AttlaeALBM1_FD_111483 | JGI IMG/M metagenome (GOLD analysis project Ga0157360, IMG submission 111483) | Fungus gardens microbial communities from leaf cutter ant in Ribeirão Preto, State of São Paulo, Brazil - Atta laevigata ALBM1 | ecosystem: Host-associated > Fungi > Mycelium > Unclassified ...
GGTTACCCGCGTTAATAGCACCGGATACGAGAAGAAGAGCAACCACAATAATGGTTACCGCTCCACCCAGTGCGTAAAGCCCGCGTTCTTTAGGTGATAACGTATGGCTGGGGCGCCACTCGCTTTGAGGAATCTGTTTACGCCCTCTGGCATAAATAAACAAACCACAGGCCATGCCAATAGCGGCCAAACCGAATCCATAATGAAAACCGAGATCCGATTGTAGAATACCGGTGAGTGCTGGCCCGATAAGCCCTCCCAAATTGACGCCAAGATAATAAATCGAAAAACCGGCATCCCTGCGTGATCTGTCTTCACTGTAGAGTGCCCCAAGGATCGAGCTGGTCGTTGACTTTACTCCGCCACTTCCCAATGCGATTAGCAAAAGGCCAATAGTGAGACCAGTGATACCCGATACCAACGCGAGCACAATGTGCCCACACATGACCGTGCAACCGGAATAGAACAGCGTACGTTCGTTGCCAAGCACGCGATCAGCGCACCAGGCACCGAGGATCGTTGAAAGATAAACGCTACTGCTATATGCCCCCATCAAACCCAATGCCAGTGTCTGGTCCATGCCTAGACCGCCATGTGCGACCGAATAGTACATGTAGATAAGAAGAATGCCCTGCATACCGTAAAAGGAAAAACGTTCCCATATTTCGATACTACAGAGTGTCAATAATGCACGGGGATGTCCCAGAAACGAGTTATTGGAGGAGGAGTTCAAACGGTAACCTCATACACACGGATTGTTTATAATGATGGTTTATAACGATGCCAAGTCTAATTTGAATAGAAGACTTAAAGTGTATCATCAAATCCTGAAAGGGATTATTCGACGTATGCCAAGAGACCGTTGAGGAGCATGAATGCCTATTATCAAGCACAAGGTGCTCGGCCTGGCCTGGCGGGGTGATGAATTATTACTGGTACACATTGATGACCCCACCGATGGAAGTATGGGCGCTCGCCCACCCGGGGGAACGGTCGAATTCGGCGAATGTCGTGAAACGGCCATCAAAAGAGAGTTCATGGAAGAATTTTCTGCCGTGATCACTCTGAAGGGCACATGGCATACCCTCGAAAACATTTTCGAGTTCAATGGCGTGCCGGGGCATGAATTCTGTTCGGTCATCGACATCACATTTGATGAAAAAACCCTGTATGAACAGGATACCCTTCATGCTGTGGAGGACGATGGCACCCCGTTTCAAGCGCAATGGTGCTCACTGGATAGTTTTATCAACGGAGAAAAGGAGCTGTACCCGCGAGGGCTACTCGCTTTTTTGAGGGGATGAAAAAGTACTGTGGTAGTGCAGCGCCCTTGGGACATACCAACACAAAACGCCCTTCAGTCATCACAACCGAAGGGCGTCCAGCAAAGTATGTGGCAACGCGGATTATCCTTTAGGAAACCAGACAATCGATTGGCCTGGCATCAATACATTACGCGTCACGTACAAATAGATAACCCTTGCTGCGAACGGTTTTAATCCGTTGAGGATGATGCGGATCATCGCCGATCTTCGGACGTATGCGTGAAACACGCACGTCAATGGAACGGTCCTGACCATCATAACGGATGCCACGTAATGCAGAGAAAATCTCTTCGCGCGACAATACGCGCCCGGCATTGGAAGCCAGGAACCACAGTAAGTCGAATTCAGCGCTGGTCAAATCAATACGATCTGCTTCCAGCCAGGCTTCACGTGTTCCTGCATCAATAACAAGATCACGAAACTCGAGACGTTCATCCGAGCCTGCACCTTCAACCACTTCCGAACGGCGCAATAAAGCACGCATGCGGGCCAGCAAGACTCTGGGCGGCACAGGTTTGGAGACATAATCATCTGCCCCCATTTCAAGGCCGAGAACCTGATCCATGTCATCTGCGCGAGCGGTTAACATCAAAATCGGCCCTGAGTACTGGGGGCGAACTCTACGGCAGATGGAAAGGCCATCTTCACCCGGTAGCATGAGGTCAAGAATAACCAGATCAGGACGCAATGAGAGGATCTGCTCTACAGCGTTGGCACCGCTCGACTCGACGCTGACCTGAAAACCATTACCTTCGAGGTATTCACGCGTGAGTGTTGCAAGGCGCTCATCATCTTCGACGATCAAGATGTGGTCGTTGCGATTATCCAAAGTATGCTCCCAAATGAACGGCTGTCTGCATATATTATCATTACCTGAAGAATCCCTGTCCATTATTCATGGCAGTGACATCAAGTCAGGTTATACATTGATTTGACTATCAAACAAAGGGTGAATTCCCCTGAATATTAGTAAATACGTACTTTTCATCCTTATTTTTGACTTATTCACGCACAATACATAGTTAAAAACAATCGATTGAGAGACATTGATACTTATATTTTTATCTCTTTTGTCTCCTTACTTTACGCCTGCTTGCGTCAATATCATGAGTTTCACACAGGTTAATCACATTTTATCCACTTGTCGTGGATGAATAACGCCTCTATCTTGGTGAAAACCGGATGTGGATAACGTAGTGCGGTAGGATAACAGCCGCAGGACCAGAAATATCGGGGCCGATTGCTTAAGCGGGAAGTTACCTGGATGCAGCGACTCGATCAGAGAGCTCTAAAGCCATATAAATGCTTAAGTAGAGAGGCACGAGGATACGTAAGCACGCAAAAATATCCTTGCACGTATGAAAAGCGGTAGTAGCCCCCTCGATGGCGATGTTGCTTGTCCTGACAAAGTGGAAAATCGCAATAAGCATACGTTGAGTGTGCCGGAGAGCTCACCACGTGTCTCCATGGTCGTTGCCCCCCTATTCACTGAAATAATCCGGTATACCAATAGCAGAGAGACAGGTCTCCAATGACAGCGAAAGAGTAGATTATCAGCCGATATATCTGGAATCAGGGTGATCAACTTCTTGCAGGAAGGGAAAGCACGCTACGAAAGATATGGCCCAAACAATGAAAAACGCCCAGTGTTGCAGCACTGAGCGTTTGTCCGATTTGAAGGTTGCAGCCTCCAAATCAATATTCAGGTAGGTATCCGACCTCCCCACTTGGTTCTCTGATAGTGGTCGGATTTCCTGCTCAAGTCAACCTCGTGCTTAAAAAAAGTGCGAAAATGATGACAAGAGGCCCGATTATGGAACGTTACATCGTCGTTTGTGATATTCCCACTGACTCAGATCGTTATAGCAAAGTGATCCATTCACTTGAGAAGAGTGGTAATGCCACCTCGATTACGGAAGGCACCTGGTTAGTGGCCACACGACTCACGGCAAGGGAGCTTTTTCTTCGGCTGCGTATGCACAGTTATGCGCAGGACACACTCTATTTGCTCAACTTTACGGATGCACCTGAAGGTTTCGGACCTCGCCGTATCAATGAATGGCTGGATAGTACGGAACCTACCCGTTTACGAGTGGTGGGCCAATAGGACTTACACCTACGCATTCCCACACATACAGGGAAGATAATAATGACAATGGCAAAATCGCTGCTATTGAGGTGAGTGCGACACATAAGCATCAAAAAAGGGAGCTGATGACATCAGCTCCCTTTTGTATCCATCAATCCGATGTTCGACCGACACACCCCTTATTTATGAAGAAGATGGCGGTTGTGGCCTCATCATGACGAATTTGGTGTCATTATTCACGGTAAAGTAATCGCCTGCACCCCCTCCACGCATAAGAGGTGCACCCGCAACAGTATTATAGATACCGTTCTCAATCAGACGATGATCAATATGAACACCGATAACCTCCCCTAACACCAGCCAGGTATCCAGTGGCATACCGGAAGCCGTTTTGAGCTGAATGACCTCAATCAGGCGACATTCCATGGAGACCGGTGACTCTGCAACACGCGGCACGTTGATTTCATGGCTCGCCAGTGGTGTTAGCTCTGATAAAGCGAATTCATCTACATCCGGCGATACCGCTGCGCTACTCATATTCATCTGATCTGCTAGAGATTGAGTCGCCAGATTCCAGGTAAACTCCCCCGTTTCCTTTATATTTTTTAGGGAGTCCTTACGACCCGTACTACTGAAACCGATAATGGGAGGGGGATAATTGAAAGCATTGAAAAAACTGTAAGGGGCGAGATTGAGTACACCGGCGCCACTTCGAGATGCAATCCAGCCAATGGGACGTGGCGCGATGATTGCTTTGAACGGATCATGGGCAAGCCCATGACCTTCACTTGGACGATAATAGTGGTGGGACATGGCCCTCTCCTGAAAGCATTGAGGAAATATCAATGGGGTGCATCGTCTTTACCCCACATTCTGTTGAGGCTCATCAATCTTAACATACCAGGATGTCAAGCAAGCGTGCCAAAACCTCATAACAACACCTGTAGAACAATAGAACGATAGAACGATAGAACGAAAATAGGTTATCCGTTTGGTTGTGCGCTGAACCGGTCGATATGTGGCTCATCAAACAGCGGCACCAACTGTGTCGCCCAATGCGCAATGGCGGCATCAAGTTGCGCCAAAGGTGCATGGCTCCCCCGCATATAAAATGCAACCAACACAGGTGCATGCTGTGGAGGCCAAATAACCGCAATAATGCCCCGAGCCCCCTCATTGCCACTACCGCTTTTGTCGGCAATTTCCCAGGTTGAAGGTAAACCGGCTCTTAATAGCGTGCCGGTCACTTTATTGCCTTTCATCCAACTCAATAACTGATGCCTTGAGGCGGCGTTCAATGCTCCTCCCTGCATCAATCGATCAAGTGTGAATACCATCGTGTGGGGCGTCGTTGTATCACGTGGATCACCATTAGCCCCGATATTCAACGAAGGTTCCGTTCGGTCCAAACGCGTATCGTTGTCCCCTAACGTGCGGACATAGCGTGTTAACGCCTGTGGACCACCGATTTTCTGTAATATCAGGTTACCGGCCGTATTATCACTTAGCTGTATACCTGCCTGACATAACTGAGTAAATGACATGGGCCGACCTATGAAGTGGCTGGTAACGGGCGCATAACTCAGTACATCATGGGGATAAACGATCACCTTTTGCTTCATGGAAAGACGCCCTTCTTCCTGCTGGTGAAGAAGATCCCCACAAGCCAGTACCTTGAAGGTACTCGTCAATAGAAAACGATCATTGGCGTGGTAATGCCAGACTTTACGATTACCTGTATCCAACACGAAATAGCCAACATAGGCATGCAAATCATGTTCGGTCTGAAGCGCGGCCTGCTTTAGAGGATCGGCGGCGTAGGCGTCATGTACATTCAGCCCTGTCATGAACATTATAAAAGGGATCGATTTCAGTAGAACAAATAGAGGTGAACGCTTCATATTATCGAATACTCTTTCGAACAGAATAATTTTCAATAGCGTTGGCTTCCAGAGACGCCGACATTGTTAAATATCGTTCCCCATGCACGTTGAGGAATACATACTGTCCCTGTAACGACATTGACTGGCGCCCGAGCTTCATTTTCTGCACCACAATTGTGAAACCCCGGTCAAGGTTGCACCTCAGAAAGTCATCGCTCGAACAATAAAGTTGCAACATTCATCTTTAGTGAAATACCGGGTTGCAACAGGTTGCACCTTGTTGAATTTTACGGTTATGCTTCCTTTATTCACGAGGCGATTCTTTCTTCGCCTACCTGTTCATCTTCAACTCGGGATCTAGCGCCATGGCTAATAGCACAACAATGGGCGTAAAACTGGATCAGGCCACACGTGATCGCCTGAAAAAAGCGGCACACTCTCTCGATCGCACACCTCACTGGCTAATAAAACAGGCTATTTTCAACTGTCTCGAACAGTATGAACGGGGTCAGGGCTTTCCTGTTACCGCAGATGAGCTCACTCCCAGTGAAGACAACGACACTATTGATGAGGTGCAACCGCAACAGCATGCACCCCAGCCTTTTCTTGAATTTGCGGAAAGCATTCAGCCGCAATCCGTTTTACGTGCTGCCATTACATCAGCCTATCGCCGCCCTGAACAGGAAATTGTTCCCACACTTGTAGAACAGGCGCGTATCGCCCCCAAACAGGCCAGGGCTGTCCATGAATTGGCCTATAGCCTCGCTGAGCGGCTCAGGAATCAGAAAAGTTCGGGTGGGCGCCAGGGAATTGTCCAGGGCTTGCTGCAGGAATTCTCGCTTTCCTCGCAAGAGGGGATCGCGCTGATGTGTCTGGCTGAAGCACTCCTCCGTGTACCTGACAAAGGCACCCGTGACCTGCTGATTCGCGACAAGCTGAGTGGTGGCAACTGGCAGAGCCATTTGGGCCGTAGTCAGTCGCTTTTCGTGAACGCGGCGACCTGGGGGCTTCTGATCACCGGTAAGCTCACCACGACACATAACGAAGCCGGGTTGACCTCTTCACTCAACCGTATCATCGGCAAACGTGGTGAACCGCTCATCCGTAAGGGTGTGGATATGGCCATGCGCCTGATGGGCGAACAATTCGTCACGGGTGAAACCATCGGTGAAGCCTTGGCCAATGCGGGCCGTTATGAGGCCAAAGGCTTCCGCTATTCCTACGATATGCTAGGCGAAGCAGCGATGACAGCCAAAGGGGCAGATGACTACTACAACGACTATGAGCAGGCCATCCACGCGATCGGCAAAGCCTCCAATGGTCGTGGTATTTATGAAGGCCCCGGTATTTCCATTAAACTATCGGCGCTGCATCCCCGCTACTCGCGTGCGCAATATGACCGCGTTATGGACGAACTTTATCCGCGGTTGAAATCACTCGTTTTGCTGGCACAAGAGTACGATATCGGCATCAATATTGATGCTGAAGAGGCCGATCGCCTTGAGCTTTCGCTGGATTTGCTGGAACGCCTTTGCTTCGAACCCGAACTGGAGGGCTGGAACGGAATAGGTTTCGTTATTCAGGGCTATCAGAAACGTTGCCCGTTGGTCATCGATTACTTGATCGATCTGGCCCGTCGTAGTCGCCGCCGCCTGATGATTCGCTTGGTAAAAGGCGCGTACTGGGATTCCGAAATCAAGGTCGCTCAGGTAGAAGGACTTGAAGGCTACCCCGTCTATACCCGCAAGGTATACACTGACCTTTCCTATATCAGTTGTGCACGTAAACTATTGGCGGCGCCGGAAGCCATCTATCCACAGTTTGCGACACACAACGCCTATACCCTCGCTGCGATCTATAAACTGGCGGGCAATAATTACTATCCCGGGCAGTATGAATTCCAGTGTCTGCATGGCATGGGCGAGCCTTTGTATGAACATGTTGTCGGCAAAAATGGCCTGAACCGCCCGTGCCGTATTTATGCACCTTGTGGAAGCCATGAAACCCTACTCGCCTATCTGGTGCGTCGTTTGCTGGAAAATGGGGCCAATACCTCCTTTGTGAATCGTATTGCCGATCACGATATTTCACTGGATGAATTGGTGCGTGATCCTGTCGAAGAAGCGGAGCAAATGGCTGAGCAGGAAGGCGCCATGGGCCTCCCCCATCCGCGTATTCCCTTGCCGATCGAGCTTTATGGGGATGAACGTGTAAACTCTACCGGACTGGATCTCTCCAATGAGCAGCGTCTGGCATCACTTTCCAGTGCGCTTTTGTATGGTGCTAGCCACCCGCTGGAAGCACGTCCTATCGTACCGTTCGAATACTCGCATGGCACCACCGCGGCGGTTGAGAATCCTTCCGATACACGTGACGTGGTAGGGCTGGTTGAAGAAGCCACGCCTGAGATTGTGGAAAAGGCCCTTGCCGCCTCCGTCGATGCCGCACCTATTTGGCAGGCGACTCAACCGGAAGAGCGTGCAGAAGTCCTTGAACGTGCAGCAGACCTGATGGAAGCACAGCTTCAACCGTTAATGGGTGTGCTGGTGCGTGAAGCAGGTAAAACCTATGCCAATGCGATTGCCGAAGTTCGCGAGGCGATCGACTTCCTGCGTTATTATGCAGCTCAGGCGCGGGAACACTTTGACAATCATTCACACCGCCCGCTGGGTCCGGTGGTCTGTATCAGCCCGTGGAACTTTCCCTTGGCGATCTTTACAGGACAAATTGCCGCTGCATTGGTCACCGGTAATACAGTATTGGCTAAACCGGCGGAACAAACACCTCTCATTGCATCTGAAGGGGTGCGTATCCTGATCGAAGCCGGCTTGCCTGAGGGCGTTCTGCAACTATTGCCAGGCACTGGTGAAACCGTAGGCGCCAGGCTGGTGGGTGATGATCGTATTCGTGGCGTCATGTTTACGGGATCTACCGAAGTCGCGCGTATCCTCGCACGTAATCTCGCAGGGCGGCTGGACAGTCAGGGCCGCCCGATTCCGCTGATTGCTGAAACCGGCGGTCAAAATGCAATGATCGTGGATTCCTCCGCGTTGCCCGAACAGGTCATCCCTGATGTACTGGCGTCTGCATTTGATAGTGCCGGGCAGCGCTGTTCCGCTCTGCGTATTCTTTGCGTACAGGAAGATGTCGCCGAGCGTGTACTCGATATGCTGAAAGGTGCGATGAAAGAATGCCGTTTGGGTAACCCCGAACAGCTGTCTTCTGATATTGGCCCTGTCATCGATAACGAGGCGCGTGCAACCATCAACGCGCATATCGAAAAAATGCGTTCGAAGGGACACAAGGTTCACCAGATCAGTATTAATGACAAGGAAACCAATCAGCACGGTATTTTCATCCCACCCACCCTGATTGAGCTGGATGATCTGAACGAACTGGAACGAGAAGTCTTCGGCCCTGTTCTCCACGTTGTGACCTACAAACAGAAAGAGCTGGGCAAATTGCTGGATAACATCAATGCGAACGGGTATGGCCTCACCATGGGGCTACATACTCGTATTGATGAGACCATCGCGCAGGTGATCGCCAAAGCAGAGGTAGGTAACCTCTATGTCAACCGCAACATCGTTGGCGCAGTGGTAGGTGTCCAACCCTTCGGAGGCGAAGGACTGTCAGGCACCGGCCCGAAAGCAGGAGGCCCGATTTATCTGACTCGCCTTCTTTCCGTCCGTCCCAATGGCATACCGTTGAGCGAAAAAGAGCGCACCCGCATTGAGCCTTCGACTCAACCCCAATACCTTGCCCGCCTGAATGAGCTGGCGGAATGGGCGAAGAAAGAACATAACAGCGTGGTGGCCGACTACTGCAAAACGCTTGAAACACAGGCTTTGAGCGGTGTTACTCTCGAACTGCCAGGGCCAACCGGTGAGCGTAATACCTATTCACTGTTACCACGGCATCACATTCTGAGCCTGGCGACAGATCCGGAAGATCTATTGATCCAGCTAGCGGCTGTCACCGCGATCGGTGCCAAGTCTGTATGGGAAGATACAGGAGAGACTCGCAAATTACATGCGAAACTGCCGAAGGATATTCGTTCCCGTGTCGAGCTGGTACCTGACTGGCGTCAGGAAGGGGTAGCCTATGATGCAGTACTTTACCATGGTGATTCAGATACCCTGCTCAACGTCACGCAAGCTGTCGCCGCTCGCGATGGTGCTATCGTGAACGTATTTGGCATGGGAAATGGTGAAACAAATGTTCCTGTCGAACATTTGCTGATCGAACATGCTTTAAGCATCAATACAGCGGCTGCGGGAGGTAACGCCAGCCTGATGACGATCGGTTAATGGTCGCCTGATCACTGCAGTAAAAAAAGCCACCTCTTCATCACCATGGAGAGGTGGCTTTTTGCTGCGTTCATTATTTGACATTCATTCGTGCTGGATACATTGAAATTCTGCCAAGAGCCCCTATCTAAACAATATCAGCCATTCACACAACAATCTCTCCGGCCGTCTATAGTGATGACCCTGTTACTTTTTGTCGCTATCTTTCATGATCATGACAAATGAGTTATTCAGAACGCCACTATCGATAGTCAAAATCTGTTGTCGCTATAGCAGGCGAGATTCTAATCTGTCTTCTATAATGAAAGGCAGTTTGAGATATAGCGAATATGGGTAAGCCACTGTCTACGATGAATGATCGTGCTGTGTAGCCGAACCTCTCGGAGGAAATGCGCTCAATACGGTCACTTTTTCCAGGTGTTGTCATCCCTATTCAGCTCTCACTTCTATTCAAGAGGAGAAGACCATGAGTAGCGCAAAACCAAATAACGTGAAAGAAATCAAAACCTCTAAACTGTTTCCTACACGTAACAATCTTCCAGAAACCACGCGTGCCAAAGTCGTCGACATTCTTAATGCACGTCTTGCCGAATTGATTGATCTCGCGCTGGTCATCAAACAGGCACATTGGAACCTGAAAGGTCCGCAATTCATCGGCGTTCATGAAATGTTGGATGGCTTCCGTGCTGAAATTGACGGTTACGTGGATACTGTTGCTGAACGTGCAACCCAACTGGGTGGAACGGCATTTGGTACTGTCCAGAGCGTAAACAACCATACCAGTCTTAAGGCTTATCCGCTCGATATCCATTCTGTTCCCGATCATCTTACAGCATTGGCTGACCACTACGGTGCTGCTGCAGCCACAGTTCGTAAAGCCATTGATGATACCGATGAATTGGGCGATCAGGATACCTCAGACCTTTTCACTGAAGTATCCCGCGGATTGGATAAAGACCTGTGGTTCATCGAAGCACATTTGCAGGTTAAATAAGTAATCACGTCCATACGGAGTAGCTCCTTTATTTTATAAGTCAGCTACCGTAGCAAGCATTGAGCGCAATGAACTGCCCCCGAAAGTTGGACACCATCCAACCTTTGGGGCAGTTCACACTGTTCAGGGCTTTTTCTATTTGAGCTTCTGTTTCAATTTGCAGAGCTTATCCTTCACGCAGTCTTATTTGAAACCCTGTTTTCGTCTGCTCAAATCCAACTCGCTCATAAAAGTGGCAAATATCAGCATCCCCGCTGGTCAGGAGCATGATCTTGTAGCAGCCATGATTTTCTGCCCGTTCAATGGCACACTTTAAAACCTGACGTGCGTATCCTTTGTATCGATAGCCGGCATGAGTCACCACGTTCTCGATCAAGGCAAAGGGTCGCCCTCCCCGAGTCAGGTTGGGAAGAACCATGAGGGTACAGGCTACCACCATTGTATCCTCCTCGAAGCCGACAAGAAGCTCGCTTCCCGGCATCGATGACAGCTGTGCCAAAGCCGCCTTGGCAGATGCTGCATCCGGGATTTCATCCCCTTTATTGAGATGCTGATAAAGGGCCAAGAGCGTCGATACATCATTCGAGACAGCCGCCCGAACAGTCAAGGAGAGCATATTCTCTGAGGACATAGTACTTGAGGACATAGTACTTGAGGACATAGTACTAAACTCTATGCTTGACGCGACGCTTTCAGCGCTTCTGCGCCCTGCTGAATAAGCTCAGCCGTTTGCTCCCAGCTCAAGCAACCATCGGTTATGGATACACCATATTTAAGCGATGGTCCCAATTTCTGAGCCCCCTCATTCAGGTGGCTTTCCAGCATGACACTCCGCAAGCTGGTATCCCCACGAGTACGCTGCTCAAGAACGGAATTGAATACTACTGGCTGCAATGCGGGGTTTTTATGGCTATTACCATGGCTACAATCCACCATGATACTGGGATTCAGACCAGCCTGATTGAGTTGTTGCCGAGCTTCAGACACGCTTTCGGCCTTATAGTTAGGGCCAGAACGACCACCGCGTAATACGATATGCGTATCCGGATTTCCCTCACTGTTGAGCATGGCGGGATGCCCGTTATCATCCAAGCCCAGGAAGTGGTGCGGATGGTTGGCAGAACGAATAGCGTCGGCAGCTGCAAAGACTGAGCCATCAGTGGCATTCTTGAAGCCGACGGGCATAGGAAGCCCACTGACCATTTCACGGTGAATCTGGGATTCAGTCGTACGTGCACCAATGGCTGCCCATGCTATCAGGTCAGAGAAATAGCCTGCCGCCATGGGGTGCAACAGTTCGGTCGCCAAAGGCACTCCCTGTTGCAGCAGTTCAAGCATCAATGCACGCGACAAGCGAACGCCGGACGCCATGTCATCACTACCGTTCAGGTAAGGGTCATAGAGCATCCCCTTCCATCCTACGGTTGTTCTCGGTTTCTCAACGTAGGCACGCATCACCAATAAGAACTGGCCCTTCACTGCCTCTGCCAACTCGGCCAGCTTACCTGCATACTCAACTGCAGACTGCTCATCGTGAAGGGAACAGGGCCCCATCACGATCATCATCCGGGCATCTTCACCGCGCATGATCCTACGTACCTCTTCCCGTTGAGACGCAACACGTTGCTTGAGTGCCTGCGACAAAGGGAGCTCTTCACGCAGCTCTGCCACCGTCGGTAGCACCGTGCCCTGATGTTGTCGATCCGTATTTGGCACTGTGGATAGTTCAGTAGTCATTTGTCTGATTCCCTGGGATGCAAAAAGCACGTTATCCCATAATAAAAAAACCCCGGTCAGGAGAGCCTGACCGGGGTTTACAACAACTTCGTTCAGGCGCCCCATCTTTGGGCACGCCTGCGAGTAAAGGCGTGCCTAGTGGCTAAACCAATACCCGAAGTAGTTGCAGAAACCTTCATTCACCGCACGACACATGCCTGCCGTACGCGCTGGACACGCGATACTGCTGATGGAATGTGGTGTTAACTGTAGAGCTAACGTGGGATGCATGACGTTTCCAGTTAAATAATGAATATAAGTAGAGATTACTCTAATGGGATTAAGCCCGCAAGTCTTTAAATAGCATCTGAAAAGCTGTTTAAAGACCTCAAGAATTATTTCACGTAATGAATGTTGATTCCGTATCCAGCACCGCCTGACATTCCTATATGAGTCAACGCACCCAAAAATTTCAGCGTTAGAGAATTTCCAACCATAAAAAGAGTGCAGGCAAGGCAGTCACTACAGCGATTGTTGCAAGAAACAGGGCGATAGCTAAAAAGCCACCACGTTCCCGCCGCAAAGTGCGTATATTGAGGAATCGCGTCCAATCACGATCCGACGACCAGGACCGCACCCGGGGAAGTGACTGGCTGTGTGATGTTCGCATGAAAAATCCAGTACAAGACGGTGAGTGAAAAGCCGATTTGGTTATCGATGCGGCCACATGGGCTTTACGTGTTTTACCATTAAACCATCAACTATATTGCTACTTACGCTTACCTGTTTTTACTTCACATTCCTTCCGCCGTCAATTGACAGCGTGGTGCCAGTGACAAATCTGGCATCCAGCAAGTAACGAATGCCATCCCATATAGCCCCGGGCCCGGGAAGGACGTCAAGCACGGATTTTTCTTTCAAATGAGCGATATAAGCGGCATCGTCTCCCTCATTCAGCATAATCGATGCGGGAGCCAATGCGTTTACTTTGATAGTGGGCGCAAAAAGAGCCGCAAAAGAGCGAGCCAGATTTTCCATCCCCGCTTTGGAGGCCGCATAGGCGGAATGACGCTTCGATCCTTTGACCGATGTGAAATCGGTAATATGGATGATATCTGTCAATGGCTCGGGTGCAGCGTCAAGCAGATCCTTGACATGAGTATTGATCAGATAAGGCGCCTGCATGTGGACATGAAACATCAGGTCAAAATACTGGCCAGCTTCCATCCCTTCAGCATCCGCTCGCCATAATGACGCATTATGGATAACAGCACGCAGGGATGGCGTTGTTTCACGTAATAGCGCTATGAATTGCCAAATCCCCTCCGCCGTCGAGAAATCGGCGTAGAGTACAACAGCGCCTCGCGCTTTAAGAGCATCCACAGCCGGACGTTCCTGCCGATACGTTATGATCACGGACGCCCCTTCATCCAACAGGCGCTCGGCACAATAACGCCCAATGCGTTGCGCTCCGCCGGTGATCAATATCGGAGACTGGTTCATGAACGGACGTTTTCCCTGATATTTACCTGCTTCTGGGGACGGGGTGCATAACTGAACACATCAGAAAATACATAGTCGGTGAGTGGTTCTATCTCTTCCAGGGCATCCATGACGGAATACACCATACCCGGGGACCCCGAAATATAGATACTGTACTTTTGAGTGGATTTCAGTGTTTTAGCCAGTGCGCGATCCACGCGCTCTACCAGTCCATCAAATGCATCCTGCTCTTCCTGTTCGCGTGTTTCGACAGGCTCACCATGCTCATAGGTATGTGATTTGACGACGAACTCTTCAACCACCGGATGATAATGAAAATGGGGATAGGTAGCCGCCCATTCACGCGCCAAATCATCCAGGTAAAGATCTTCACGCGTACGGGTTGCCCACCAAAGATCAATGGGATGTTGCGGGTCATGTGCCAATACGGCTTCAGTAATTGCCTTCATCTGGGCAAAGCCGGTACCCGCTGCAACCAGCAGCAAAGGACGTTTGTCGCCGATCTCTACAACACTTTTACCAGACGGTAAACGCACATTGAAGGTTTCCCCGACGCTCAAGCGCTGAAACAGTGCCGTGTTGCTTTTACTGGAAGGGACCTCAAGGACATGGAGTTCAAGAAGTTGCTCGCCCCGATACGCGTTACCGATAGAAAAAGGGACCCAACGCTGCTCACCCTCTACTTCAACGGACAATTCAAGATACTGGCCCGGTGCGTGAGGAACATCCTGCCCATCAGTAATACGCAGGAATACACGTGTTACACCGGCACCTAATGTCTCAAGCGATTCAATACGGCAAGTCACCGTGGTTGTACTCATACTAGGCTCTCTCGTTATCCTCATTCGAGGAAATACTGGGTATGACATTCACTGTAGAGCTCTATCCTGTTCACAACTCTAGCGCTACAGCCTCGATTCTTCGTTCAGATCTCAACACTATTCACTCTTGACTGACACTTGTGTGGATTCACACGAATACATGTCAACCATATCAACCGAAAATATCCTTTAAGCAACCTCAATCAAAAATGCCGAGGCTTTCCCACCGTTTCGTCACACGATCCTTGACTGCTTTATCCATGACGATGGGCACGCCCCACTCACGCGTCGTTTCACCGGGCCATTTTGAGGTCGCATCCAGCCCCATTTTGGAGCCCAGTCCGCTGACCGGTGAAGCAAAATCCAGATAATCGATCGGAGTATTTTCAACCATAACGGTGTCTCTGGCGGGGTCCATCCGCGTGGTAATGGCCCAGATGACATCTTTCCAATCACGGGTATTGATATCGTCATCCACCACGATCACGAATTTGGTATACATGAACTGGCGCAGAAAACTCCACACCCCCATCATGACGCGCTTCGCATGCCCTGCATACTGCTTCTTCATGGAGACCACTGCCATGCGGTACGAACAGCCTTCCGGTGGCAAATAAAAATCCACGATCTCTGGAAACTGCTTACGCAGAATAGGCACAAACACTTCATTGAGCGCCAATCCCAATACCGCAGGTTCATCCGGCGGCCGCCCGGTATAGGTTGAGTGGTAAATCGGATCTTTACGGTGAGTCATACGCGTCACCGTAAAGACAGGAAACGTGTCCACTTCATTATAATAACCGGTATGGTCCCCGAAGGGCCCTTCTGGCGCCATATCATCGGGATAAATATACCCCTCCAACACTATCTCTGCCGAAGCGGGAACCTGAATATCAGCATGGCCACACTTGGCCAATTCCGTTTTGCTACCGCGCAACAACCCCGCGAAGGCAAATTCGGACAGTGTGTCAGGCACCGGTGTGACAGCCCCCAGAATCGTGGCAGGGTCAGCACCTAATGCAACCGCTACAGGAAAAGGTTCGCCCGGATGTGCCTGTTGCCATTCACGAAAATCCAGCGCTCCGCCTCGATGAGACAACCAACGCATGATCAGACGATTCTTGCCGATTTTTTGCTGCCGATAAATACCCAAATTCTGGCGTTTTTTATGCGGCCCTTTTGTGACCACGAGTGGCCAGGTAACCAATGGTCCAGCATCTCCCGGCCAGCAGGTCTGGATAGGGAGTCGATCAAGGTCAACGTCATCACCCTCCAGCACCACTTCCTGACACGGTGCATTGCGGACTTTTTTCGGCCCCATGCTCAATACTTTCTTGAGCAACGGGACTTTTTCCCATGCATCGCGTAAGCCCCCCGGCGGTTCCGGCTCTTTCAGGTAGGCCAGTAATTCACCAATCTCACGTAACTTGAAAACATCATCCTGCCCCATGCCCAAGGCAACACGGCGAGGGGTACCAAAGAGGTTCGCCAACACAGGTATGGATGACCCTTTCACATTTTCAAACAGTAAAGCGGGCCCTTCGGCACGCAGTACACGATCACATATTTCGGTCATTTCCAGATGGGGATCCACTTCCGCGCTGATGCGTCGGAGCTCACCCATTGCCTCAAGGCGGGTGATAAAATCGCGTAAATCGCGGTACTGCATGCTGACATCCTTTTACTAAGCACTCTTTCGTAGAGATACGGAAGACATGATAGCTGGCTTCATTGGCAAAACCTGCCAGCCAGCATGGCTCATGACACCGGAAAAAGTGCTATCGGCTCATTCTTCACAAAGAAGAACGAAACCGGTATTCATTAATGTACGATATTAAACGCGTACTTTCCCACTAACGTATGGTTCTATATAAGTACCATAACGAATAAGAAAACAATAAACCGATCTCATGAAAAAGGCGGACGCCCATAAGCATCCGCCTTACATTCAGCCAAATCACCTGAAGGTACGCAATCAAATACGGCCCAACAGGTGAAAAAGCGCGCACCTAGCGTCGTTTCATGGCTTCGAAGAACTCATCGTTGGTCTTCGTATCCTTCAAACGATCAATCAGGAATTCAGTGGCGGCAACATCATCCATCGGATTAAGCAGTTTACGCAGAATCCACATGCGCTGCATCTCTTCTTCAGAACAAAGAAGATCTTCGCGACGAGTCCCCGAACGACGGATATTGATAGCAGGGAAAACACGTTTCTCGGCCAGCTTTCTGTCCAGGTGGGCTTCCATGTTACCCGTGCCCTTGAATTCCTCGAAGATCACTTCGTCCATTTTGGAACCGGTATCGACCAATGCTGTTGCCAGGATAGTCAAACTGCCGCCCTCTTCAATATTACGGGCAGCACCAAAGAAGCGCTTCGGTTTTTCCAGGCCGTGGGCATCCACACCCCCTGTCAGTACTTTGCCCGAAGAAGGTACAACAGTATTATAGGCACGCGCCAGACGAGTGATGGAGTCCAGCATGATGACAACGTCTTTTTTGTGCTCGACCAAACGCTTGGCCTTTTCGATGACCATTTCGGCTACCTGAACGTGACGTGCCGGTGGCTCATCAAACGTTGAGGCCACGACTTCACCGCGTACGGTGCGGCTCATCTCGGTCACTTCCTCGGGACGTTCGTCGATCAGAAGGACGATCAGATAACACTCAGGGTTATTACGAACAATCGCATTGGCGATGTTCTGCATCATCATGGTCTTACCGGCCTTGGGCGGTGACACGATCAGTCCACGCTGACCTTTACCAATAGGGGACGTCAAGTCAATGATACGAGATGTCAGATCCTCAGTAGAACCGTTACCAATTTCCATGGTCAGGCGTTCATCGGGGAAGAGAGGGGTAAGGTTTTCGAATAGAATCTTATGGCGGGCATTGTCAGGACGATCAAAGTTGATCTGGCTGACTTTCAACAGGGCAAAATAACGTTCCCCTTCCTTCGGCGGGCGAATCTTGCCTGAAATGGTATCCCCTTTGCGCAGGTTAAAACGGCGAATCTGCGAGGGAGAAACATAGATATCATCAGGACCAGCGAGATACGAACTGTCCGCACTGCGGAGAAAACCAAAACCATCCTGAAGAATTTCGAGAACACCATCGCCATAGATATCTTCACCGCTTTTCGCGTGTTTCTTCAGGATAGCGAAGATGATGTCCTGCTTGCGGGACCTCGCCACGTTGTCAATGGACATGCTCTGGGCGAGTTCGAGGAGTTCCGGAACGGATTTTTGCTTGAGTTCTGTTAGATTCATGGGCTTAGTTCAGAAAAGCTGCAATGAGCATACGATACAAAATTAGAGTCAATGTCGTAATGACATGTTGATGTGTCCAGGGGTATCAGTCGCCATTATCACGGGCATTCGGACAACACATCAGGAAACCCACACACTGTTCTTTCGAATGACAAGAAGAGTCATGCGAAAACAGATCATGAAAGCGGTGTTGTGTCGGCCAAAAAAATACAAGGCAAGCCCAAAATGTAATGAAGTGCTCCTGATACCTGAAATTGACCATTGGAAGTGCAGACACGTGAACTCTTCCAACAAAAATTAGGTCTCGGATAGTATCCGGAGTGTGCAGATAGTATCCCGAGTTTCAAGCCAGCCTGATCGCTCATAAGAACGAGCGGAACGAATCGATATAAAAATTTCGATACAACCGCTGAAATCCATCAGCGAAATGTCAACAAATGTACAAAAGCTATCTAGAGTGATTCTACTTTGCTCGAGGTTTAAACCTGATCAAACATGGTATTCAGGGATGTGCAAAGCGGGAGCAGAAGTAGTAAGGTGCGCTGGAATTATAGCTGGAACAGGAAAGTTGACTCGTTGAGGGAATGACTGGCCTTTTATTCACTGACGTGTTCATGATTAACCTGCTCATGATCCATTTGCACAAAAGCACAAAAGGATAGTCAGATCAGCCGAGTATCCATCATGCGTTAATCAAGAAACCAATTAGCGCTGTAGGACATCAGTCTGGCGATGCAAAAGCATCATAGGCAACAATAAGAGCCGATGCAACCCCTATTTTACGCAATCCTCATTAAAATCATTGTATTTTATATAAATACCCTTTCGATGCGTATTCAAGCGATAATTTTCACTACAAAAACGGCTATTCGTTTCCCAAAACAGGATCGGAACAAGGTTTGAACATGGTCGTATAACCGTCTGCCACGAGACAAAGTGAGTCGCTCAGCACAGCTACCAAACAGGCAGACTTTTCATCCCTTGATGTCGAATCAAACGCACCTTCATGACACGTGGGGAAAGACGTGCCTTCTTCAGCAAGACACCCAGGGGGGAGAAACATAGTGTCGGCGTATGAATACACAAACACCAACTGTGCGCGTTCCCATGGTGGAATCTCGTGCGTCTGAAGCAATGTTTTCACGCGGCGATGCATCCCCTTATAAAACAACTTTTCGCCGCCGCGCCTTGGTTGAATAAAAAAATGGGCTTGGTCAGCAATGACATACTTTTTGACAACAGACACTGCATGCGGGTACCAATTATCCACATTGGCAGATACCCCTTTTGCCTGAGCAAGCGATGTATCCTGTGCGACCAATAAATAGAGATGGCCTTTCCAAATACGTGCCACTACACCTGCCCATTTAACTTCCGCACAGCGACTTTCATTCATGTCGAGCTGGCTGATCAGCGTATTTAACTGGGTTCGGGAAGGAAGAGGCAGCTGTAATTGATCCAGCGCGCAGCGAATCAGCAGCGCACAACGCGAGGCCTCACGTACCCGCAAGGGTTGGACAGGAAGACACGCAGGATCAGAAGTCAACTGTTCAAGCTCTTCGGCCGCATACTGCATCAATAACTGGTGACTTTCCCGCAAATGATCAGAAGTATGTACCAGCGTCCGTACTACCTGCGGCCAGCGGGTTTCGATTTCGGGAATAATCCGATGCCTTAGCCAGTTACGATCAACGTCTTCGGTATCATTGGAGGGATCATCAATCCAGTGCCACTGCTGTTCACACGCCAACTCAACGAGTGCAGAATGCGGCATATTCAGCAAGGGGCGCTGTAGCCAGCCATGACCGAGGCGCCGACGAGCTGGCATAGCTCCCAATCCCGTCAGGCCTCCCCCGCGAAGCAGCCGTAGCATAAAGGTTTCAGCCTGATCATTGCGATGGTGCGCCAACCACAGGACATCACCGTTGTTCAGGCACTGGCTAAAGGCCTCGTAACGTGCGTCTCTTGCCGCGGCTTCCACCCCGGTACCGGATATCTGAGGCGTGACATGAATTATCCGAAGGGGCACATTCAAGGCATCGCATAAAGTACGGCATGATGTTTCAAAGTGCTCGGCAGCCGCCTGCAAATGATGATTGACATGAACCGCGTAAAGGGAAGGAACGGGCAAATGTTGACGGGAACGGTAATGGATGGCCTCTACAGCCAAGTGCAAAAGGCAAACGCTGTCCATACCACCAGACAGCGCAATCCATAATCGATGCTTAGGGGAAGCCTGCATCAGGGCCGCATCCAGCAAGGGGCGGCCACCGGCCATGAGGCTCATGGCACGGTGGTGATCAGGCTTGAGGGGCACCGTAGCTCATTAGGCGCTTGTAGCGACGATCCAGCAATTCACTGGTATCCAACTTGCCCAGTTTGTCGATGCTGGTCAGCAATGACTCTTTCAGGTGAACCGACATCTCCACCGGATTGCGGTGTGCACCACCCAAGGGTTCATTAATAAGCGTATCGACGAAGCCAAGATCCTTTAGCTGGGCAGCCGTAATGCCCATGGCTTGTGCCGCCTCCGATGCTTTCTCGGCACTTTTCCAAAGAATGGAAGCACAGCCTTCAGGGGAAATGACCGAGTACGTTGAGTACTGCAGCATCATAAGCTCGTCGCACACACCAATGGCCAGAGCCCCACCGGAGCCACCTTCACCGATTACCGTAGAGATGATCGGCGTTTTAAGGCGTGACATTACTGCCAGATTATAGGCAATGGCTTCGCTCTGACCACGCTCTTCCGCGTCGATCCCCGGGTAGGCGCCAGGTGTGTCAATGAAGGTCAGAATAGGCATTTTGAAACGCTCAGCCATCTCCATCAGGCGGACAGCCTTACGATAACCCTCTGGACGCGGCATGCCGAAGTTGCGTTTGACCTTGTCTTTAACGGTGCGGCCTTTCTGATGGCCAATCACCATCACCGGATTGTCATCAATACGCGCGATACCACCGATCAGTGCGTAGTCATCGGCGAATGCGCGATCACCATGCAGCTCGTCAAATTCGGTAAAAACATGACCGATGTAATCGAGTGTATAGGGGCGTTGCGGATGCCTCGCCAACTGGGAAACCTGCCACGGAGTCAGATCACGGAAGATCTGCTGAGTCAGCTTGTGGCTTTTGTCTTCCAGCCGACCAATCTCTTCACTGAGGTTGATCTTGCTGTCAGTCCCTACCAGGCGAAGCTCTTCGATTTTATCTTGAAGCTCAGCGATAGGCTGTTCGAATTCCAGGTAATTGGGGTTCATAGAAAGTATCTGATAACTCTGCCAACGCCGTGGCTCGGATTACGGCTCTACGGCAAGGATGCATTTGGGGATGCGTGTAAGGGTCTAACCCGAGCGCAAATAAGGCGCTATTATCCCATGATCATGTCAACTCGCAAGAGTAGACGAAAGAATTAGCGATAACATAATTTTACACCGTCTTGGCCCTGCATTTCAGCCAATTTAATCAAAAGTTCATCACAAGGGGCAACACGCCACTGTTCATTGAGCTCGAAAGCACCGGCGGCTGTCTCGTTGCGGTAATGCAAACGAACAGGCAAGCCTTCCTGATCAAGATGCGCGCTCAGCCCTTCGCGCAATGCTCGGGTGAAACGGACATCCAACTGAGAAGCGTCAACGCTCACTTCGACAGCTTCACCATAACGTTTACGCGCGTTAACCATGGGGGTGATCTCTTTAACTCGCATACGAAGACCACCAGAGTAATCATCGGTAGAGACTTCACCCTCCACGATGAGCACTTGGTTATCATTCAGTTGGTTACGTACCTGATCGTAAAGTTCGCCGAAGAGGGAGGCCTCGATACGGCCTGTGCGGTCATCCAATGTGACAAATGCAATGGTATCACCGCGCTTGGATTTCATCGTACGCATTCCTACCACCAGCCCGGCAACACGTTGGGACTGGCGCGAAGGTTTCAGCTCATTGATCCTCGTAGACACAAAGCGTTTGAGCTCTGCCTCATATTCATCGATCGGATGCCCCGTCAGGTAAAGACCCAACGTCTCCTTTTCACCCCCAAGACGCTCGCGATCAGTCCATTGACGGACCTTGCGATACTCAGCGTAATTGTCGATCGCATTATCACCACTGGCGAATACTTCACCAAAGAGATCATCAATACCGACGCTTTGGTTCTCATGGCTTTGTGATGCCGCCTTGATAGCGCTCTCCAGCGCCGCTGCCATGACCGCACGTGAAGGGCCCAGGTTATCTAATGCACCGGAGCGAATCAGGGCTTCCATGGTGCGTTTATTAAGTCGTTTGGAATCGATGCGTTGGCAAAAATCGAAAATATCGATGAAATCACCGCCCTCTTCACGAGCTTCCACGATCGCAGAGATCGGACCCTCCCCTACACCACGAATGGCACCAAGACCGTAGACGATTTCGCCTGCTTCATTTACGCTGAATTTGTAGCTACCCAGATTGACATCCGGCGGCGTCACAGTAAGGCCCATGCGCCGGCACTCTTCGATTAACGGAACGACTTTATCGAGGTTATCCATTTCGGTCGAGAGCACCGCGGCCATAAAGGGCGCAGGGTAATGCCGTTTAAGCCAGGCTGTCTGATAGGACACCAGACCGTAGGCAGCAGAGTGTGATTTGTTGAAACCGTAGCCGGCAAATTTTTCAACCAAATCAAAAATATTACCCGCCAGATCATCACTGATATTATTGGCACGGCACCCATCGATGAATCCCTGACGCTGCTTGGCCATCTCCTCGGGCTTTTTCTTACCCATCGCACGGCGCAGCATGTCTGCCTGCCCCAGCGTGTAGCCAGCCAGCACCTGAGCAATCTGCATTACCTGCTCCTGGTACAGGATGATACCGTAGGTCGGTTCAAGGACCGGCTTGAGCCACTCGTGCTGATAATCCGGGTGTGGATAAGCCAGCTCGGCTCGACCATGCTTACGGTTGATAAAGTCGTCAACCATGCCGGACTGCAATGGCCCAGGTCGGAACAAGGCAACCAGTGCAATCATGTCCTCCAGCGAATCGGGCTGTAGGCGTTTGATCAACTCTTTCATACCACGGGATTCCAACTGGAATACGGCGGTCGTTTCAGCCTTTTTAAGAAGCTCGAAGGTGGGTTTGTCGTCCAACGGAATGGCGCTGATGTCCAACGGAGCCTGCCCCTCACGCGCACGCACGGTATCGACCATTTCCAACGCCCAGTCAATAATCGTCAGTGTACGCAGACCCAAAAAGTCAAACTTGACCAGCCCCACCGTTTCGACATCGTTCTTGTCGAACTGGGTGACCAGCCCGTTTCCTTCTTCGTCACACAGAAGCGGTGAAAAATCGGTCAGCTTGGTCGGGGCAATGACCACGCCCCCCGCGTGTTTACCGGTACCGCGGGTAATGCCTTCAAGCCTGGTGGCCATCTCCCATATTTCACCTGCCTCATCATCATTTTCGATGAACTCTTTCAGTGCAGGCTCGGCAATAATCGCTTTTTCAAGCGTCATACCGACTTCGAACGGAATCAGTTTTGAGATTTTATCGCCCAGAGAATACGGTTTGCCCTGCGCACGTGCCACATCTCTCACTACTGCTTTGGCAGCCATGGTACCGAAAGTCGCAATCTGTGATACAGCATCACGCCCGTACCGGTCGGCCACATAATCGATCACTCGATCACGCTTTTCCATGCAGAAGTCAACGTCAAAGTCAGGCATGGAGACACGTTCAGGGTTCAGAAAGCGTTCGAACAGCAGGTCATATTCCAACGGGTCAAGGTCGGTAATCTTGAGGCAGTAAGCTACCAGTGAACCTGCACCGGAACCACGCCCGGGACCGACAGGCACGTCATTGTTCTTGCCCCATTTGATGAAGTCCATCACGATGAGGAAGTAGCCGGGAAATCCCATCTGGTTGATAATACCCAGTTCGAAATCCAGACGTTTACGATATTCAGGCTCTTCTTCACTACGGGAACGGCCAGAGTAGATAGCATTCGGGCCTTCGAAGAGTTGGTGAAGGCGTTCATCCAGCCCTTCATGGGAAATCCTGGAAATATACTCTTCGATAGTCATACCTTCCGGCACCGGATACTCCGGCAGAAAGTATTCTCCCATACGTACATCCACGCTACAGCGCGCGGCGATCATGACACTATTTTCCAGCGCTGAAGGAATATCAGCGAAAAGTGCTGCCATTTCATCAGGCGATTTCAAGTATTGCTCTTCACTGTATTTTCGTTCACGACGGGGATCATCCAGTGCTCGCCCTTCGCCGATGGCAACGCGTGTTTCATGCGCCCAGAAGTCTTCTTTCCTAAGAAAACGGACATCATTGGTGGCCACTACCGGCGTTTGGGTTTCCATCGCCAGATCCACGGACAGATGAACACACTCTTCATCATTCACGCGGCCGGTACGCTGCAACTCCAGGTAAAAGCGGTTGGGAAAGAAACGTTGCCATTCGCTGAGCAAAGTCGCCGCTGTCTCTTTATGCCCAGATAAAAGAAAACGACCTATTTCACCCTCACGGGCCCCCGAAAGCGCCAAGAGCCCTTCGGATGCTTCGAATATCCACTCCTTGTGAACAAACGCACGCCCTTTGCTTTGCCCTTCCTGCCATACACGGGAGATCAGCTCAATCAGATGGCGATACCCTGTTGCATTCATGGCAAATAATGTAATGCGATACGGATGATTATCATCCAGGGCGTTATGCATCCAGAAATCGGCACCGATGACAGGTTTCAGACCGCTTCCCTGGGCAGCCTGATACAGCTTGACCAAACCAAACAGGTTACTTTCATCCGTGACAGAGATAGCAGGCATACCCAAATCCTGAGTAGCCTGATTAAGCGCTTTCAGTCTTACGAGCCCATCAGAGAGGGAATATTCACTATGAACACGTAAATGAACGAATGAGGTCATGATGGAAAACCTGTGCTGTGGTGCAAATTCATGAGGACGAACTCATGCATATAAATTCAGTCGCCGCACTTTCACGGCGTCGGCGCATCGACTCATTGCCACTTTATCAGAAAGAAAAGCCAAGTCGAAAAGCCAATCAAACTGTGAATATCATACCTGAACTGATCCATCCGGGTGGGACCGATCATACCTGATCCTGTACTGTTGGCTTTTGTTGACGGCTTTTACAATCCTGGCTCTTGTAACAGGAGCGTTCATGCCCTTTTAGCATCAACCTTTGAGGCTTCGATAATGGAAGTGCGTTCAGCAGATACCAACGTACGCTTTACAGGGCCGAAAGAGCGCCGATGTTGTGGTAATACACCATACTGCTCCAACGCCGCCAAATGTGCTTTAGTAGGATATCCCTTGTGCTGAGCCAAACCGAATTCAGGGTAGAAGGCATCCAACGCGACCATGTCGTGATCACGTGCCACCTTGGCGATAATCGACGCTGCACTGATGGCAGGATGACGCAGATCCCCCTTGACTATCGGCATACCCGGAAGCGCATGATCAGGCATGCGATTACCATCAACCAAGAGATATTCAGCCGCGGGGATTAATGCATCGATAGCGCGGCACATGGCGAGATGCGTTGCATGGTAGATGTTTAATTCGTCTATTTCTTCAGGTGAAGCACGCCCGATAGCAAAGGCCAGCGATTTTTCCCGAATCAGGGCATCAAAAAATTCACGTTTTTTCTCGGACAACGCCTTGGAATCCGTAAGCCCTTCAATGGGATCAGTTGGATCAAGAATCACCGCTGCAGCGACCACATCACCGATCAGCGGCCCACGCCCAACTTCATCAACACCTGCCAGATAATGACCTGTATATGGAATTTCAAGCGGAGGATAAATAATGGCTTTAGCCACAGAAGAGCTCCATTCAAATATTAATGGCAAAATACGCACATGCGTCCTTCGCACTCAGGAAACTATTACATTCGATAACACTGGGGTGTGAGTACCAGGAATGTATTGAGTCCTGAGCTCAGCTTATAGCGCGAAATCACACCGGTATTAGCATGAGAAGATGCCTTTAGAGGCACGCTCGAATTTACCGTTCCACGCGTTTACTGCTTGAATAGCCCCAGAACAGCCTCGGCCGCATGTTCACTCGCGTTGACGGCCAGCGTGCGATGCATCTGTTTAAAACGTTGACGTAGGGGAGTCTGATCTTCGAAGAGCAACGGCTGCAATATCTCGGCGATTTTTTCTGCGCTGGCCTCATCCTGAATCAGTTCGGGCACTACGGTTTCCTGAGCCAGTAGATTCGGAAGGGATATCCATTTCGTGCGCACTACGCGTTTTGCAATAGCGTATGTTACCGGCGCCATGCGATATGCCACGACCATTGGCCGATGGCATAACATGGCTTCCAGTGCAGAGGTCCCCGATGTCAACAATACCGCATCTGCCGCCGTCATCGCCCGATCCGCCTGCCCATCAATAACGTGCAGAGCAGATTTTGTTCCCGGATCAATATTCGCAGAGTGGATCAAGGTTTCGATTTCATGACGTCGCTGCTGAGATGCGGCGGGAATAACCGCCTCAAGCCCGAAATGGTAGCCTCTTAATAGCCTCAACACCTCCAGATACACTGGAAGCATCAACTGCACCTCGTTATAGCGAGAGCCTGGCAACAACGCCAGCAAAGGCGCACGGGCATCAAGCGATAATAAGCGCCGCGCTGCTTTCTGGTCATCCTCAAGAGGCAACTTGTCTGCCAATGGGTGTCCAACAAAAGTGACAGGTACCTGATGTTGACGATAAAAATCTGCTTCAAAGGGAAGGAACGTCAACATAAGATTATCAGCACGCCGAATTTTCTTCACACGCCCTTGCCGCCATGCCCATACCGATGGGCTGACATAGTGCGCCGTGGCAATGCCCTTTTTACGCAGCGCAAGTTCAAGGCCAGTGTTAAAGTCGGGCAAGTCAATACCTATCATGATATCAGCTTGCCAGTAGAGCGCGTCCTTCTCCAATTGGTGTCTAAGCGAAATCAATCCAGGCAGATGCTTGATGACCTCGACGAACCCCATGACTGAAAGGCGCTCCATCGGGACCAGCGTCTCGAACCCTTCCGCTATCATTGCTGGCCCACCCACTCCCCGAAAGAGGGCATCAGGGTAGCGTTTCTTGATTTCGCCGATCAGCCCCGCACCTAAAACATCTCCTGAGAGCTCACCGGCAACGATAAAGATCCGCAAAGGTGAATCTGAATCAATGGAAGAAAGAGGAATCGGCATAAAAGGGATTTCACAATGAAGGGATAAAGAACGAGAGAATAACCGAGCAGAATCCAAACAGCTATTTGCCATACGCTCATTGCCACATACTCGGAAATCACTTCATTGAAGCAAATAATCCAAGTAATACCGGCTACCCCACCTCCCCTTCAAAGCAGATAGGGCCTGAGGAGTAGGGAGGTAACTCGGAATTGCGCTATATTAACGCGTAATACCACGAGATGAGTATTTGAGTGAATCCACAAACAACTGAAGTTCAGGGCCTACTTCCCCTTCTTCCAGAATGTCGATGCATTCAGCCAGTTTACGATTGCTACGGAAAACCA
>Ga0157360_1000187_pt1 | contig 27404 bp, 24 predicted proteins | sample AttlaeALBM1_FD_111483 | JGI IMG/M metagenome (GOLD analysis project Ga0157360, IMG submission 111483) | Fungus gardens microbial communities from leaf cutter ant in Ribeirão Preto, State of São Paulo, Brazil - Atta laevigata ALBM1 | ecosystem: Host-associated > Fungi > Mycelium > Unclassified ...
CAATCGTGACATCTGCGAGCGGTTCGGCATCGAGAGGTCCACGGTCAAACGCTGGTTACGCGGCCTCAGCGAGTTAGGCTGGATCATCATGCGCGATAGTCCGAATCAACAGCGCTGGTTGAGACGTGACGGCCGTAATGGGGCCATCCTTGAGGGATACGGGTTCGATCTGTCGCCGCTGTCTCGGCGCTACGACGAAATGCTCCAACGCGTTGAGGCCTTCAGAGAGCGGGAGCGCGAAGGAAAGCGCCTACACAAGCGCGCCATGATCCTGAGCCGCCGCATCACGGCCCTTTCCGCCACGGCCCTTGAGACGGTCGGGGATAAGGCAGAGGTCATGAGCATCCAGCAGAACGGGCATCAGCTCCTGGCGCTGCATGGCAATGACCACGATGTGGACATCCTGTCGCCATTGGTTGAGCAGATGGAGGGATTGGTCGAGCGTCTGGAGGCCCTGATCGCAGGCGTTGACCCTGTGGAAATGGACCCCATGGGGCGCACTGATGGACCCCATAATACTGATACAAACCCAAATACGATAACTAGAGTTACTGTAAGCGGAGCCGGCTGCGCCGGCGTTGGCATAGACGAAGGAGTAGTTGGGTCTGACAGTGCCTCCCCTGCCAAGGCCTCGCCGCTTCGGGGCTTCAAGGCCGGACCGAACTTCCTCCTTCAGCTCGTCCCGGATCTGCGCGATCTCTGCACCAGCAGCCGTCCCCATGAGGCCGAACTGATCGAGGCCGTGGAGATGCTCACTGGCTCTCTGGGGATTTCGTCTCATGCCTGGCGTCAGGCTTGCAGTGTGATGGGCCGATATGAGGCGGCTGTCGCGGTGTGCGTCATTTCCGCCAAGGCGCGAAAGGGCAAGGTCAGGTCGGCCGGTGGGCTGCTACGGGCCATGATCGAGCGCCACCTCGACGGTACGTTGGCTCTGGACCGGACCCTCTATGGCCTGGCGTCAGATCTTTCGGCCGACCGCACCTACCATTGAGGTGTCAGTCGCAGATGGGATCTGCAGAATGGGCGAGGGAAAGGAGAATTGTATGTTGGCACATGAGGAACAGGACGTAGCACCTGACGAGACAGCAGCTCAGACCGGAGGAATTGCGGCCGATCGTCTCAGATCCATTATCGAGCGTGTCGAGCGACTGGAAGAAGAGCGAAAGGCACTGGCTGGCGACATCAAAGACATCTTCAGCGAGGCCAAGTCGGCTGGCTTCGACGTCAAGATCATCAAACAGATCCTGAAACTTCGGAAAATGGAGCCCGCCCAGGTCGAGGAGCAGGAGACCCTTCTGGACATCTATCGCCGTGCTCTGGGAATGTGAATCAATGGTGTGTCCATTGCGGACACACCCTTTAGGAGAGAGCGAATTTCTACGCCAACAGTTGCGGCCTTATCCTACCGTGTGGCCATGGTGTCCGGAGCTGTTGGAATCAGCCTGATTCTCGCGGGATATGCGCGGCTAAAATATCTTCGGTCTCACCCAACCTCACCTGGACTGTCGGCCGCGACGACCGAGCGGCTTCTTCTGATCGTATTCTGCGGGGCGATCCTGAATATTGCCGTCGGTTTTCTCGTTCTCTGAAGGCGGTTGCCATCCAATCCGTTCCAGAGTGTTCAACAGGGTGGTGCGAGGAATCTGGAAGCTGCGGGCGACGGACATTTTGCTCGCTCCCTTCTTCAGGGCTTCAAGTGCCATTTCCAGCTTTTCCTGACTTATTGCAGGCGGCCTTCCTCCCTTACGGCCTCGACGTTTAGCAGCGACAAGCCCCGCCATGACCCGTTCATGAATCAGAGCCCGCTCGTATTGCGCTAGGGCGCCGAAGAGCGAGAACATCAGCTCACCATGCGGCGTCGTGGTGTCCATTTGCTCTGTCAACGACCGAAAGGAGACAGATTTCTCCTTGAGACCCGCGATGATTGACAGGAGATGCGGAAGAGATCGGCCCAGGCGATCCAGCTTCCAGACCACGAGAACGTCTCCACTCTTTATATAAGAAAGACATTCTTTCAGACCCGGTCTGTCGTCGCGTGTTCCTGAGGCCTTGTCCTGGAAGATATTCCGTTCGTCCACCCCCGCCGCGAGAAGGGCGTCGCGCTGGAGGTCGACAGACTGACGCTCATCGAGCGAAGAAACACGCATGTAGCCGATCAGCATGTCGGAAAACCCCGTTTTTTGTATTTTGGTCACTTACACCAAAGCGACGGGGTTTGTCGTCAGTTTTCACTTCATTTTAGGCTAGGAGGCCCCATGAGCGTGATCCGAGACGTAGGGCATGTCGGGAAACAGATGTGCCCCGACAGAGGCAAGAGGTCTGTGGTGTGCTTAGAGGACAAGTTTAGCGGTATGTCCGCTCACGCATCTTTCAGGATATTCAGCTAAATATCCGCTTTTTAGCCACGGTATATGGTCGCTTATCGGCAGCTATGGGGGGATAGTGTTGAAAAACTCATGGTGAAGAGTGAAAGTGTTGCCAAGCTACTTCGACATAAGTGCAGCTTTCTTGCCTCAGGTGGATAAGGCAGGCGCTCCGGGAGGTATCAGTTTCGCCATTTTGCGGAGATTTTGGGCAGTTGCGGCGAGATGGAACTCATCACGGGCACCGTTTGGTCCTCTGAGCCTCAACCGATCGATCTTCAAAATGCGCTTGAGGTGAGCAAACAGCATTTCGACCTTCTTTCGTTCTCGTCTGGAGATAATATAGGCGTCGGTTAAAGCAATGTCGCGGGCCATATCACGAGCGCCTTCATGAATAGAGCGCAGAACCTTACGATTGGGCTGATTGGGGCAGCATTTTGGTTTGAGAGTGCATACGTCGCACGCCAGTTTCGACGAACGGTATCGAAGTAGGTTGTCGGGAGAGGCATTTGGTTGATCCGAGTTGATCTTGCGCCACTGCTGCTTCAGTTCCTGTCCTCCAGGACAGATGTAAAGATCGTGCACGTGGTCATATGTGAAATCTCGACGTTCGAAAGTCCCGTCCTGCCGGGCAGATTTGTCGAAGACCTGAATGTGAGGTTCGATGCCACGCTCATGAACCAGCCACGCAAGATTTTCAGCGGATCCATAAGCTGTATCCGCAGCAAGCCTTTCGGGCCATATTCCAAATGTTTCCTGCGTACGCTCTATCATTCTGCGTTGCGCCGTAACCTCGGCCTGCCGGATGGCTGTCGTGGTTTCTACATCCATGATGACAGCCGATTTAAGGTCGATGAGGTAATTTGTGCAGTAGGCATAATAAGCAAGGCCACCGCTTGCAGCGTTCCAACGTGCCGCAGGATCGACCGGAGAGATATATTTTGGTTGCACGGGCGTAGCAGACCCAAATGCAGCATCGTCCAGCACCGAGAAATACTCACGCACAGCACGTTGGGCTGCCTCGATCGGCAGTTTATCGGGGCTCGGAACACTGCGCTGCCGATTGGCGTCGGCCTTGATCGTGCTGGCATCGACCGCAAAGCCTTCACCGCCCACCAGTCCCTTGGCGATGCACTGCCGGACGGTCATTTCGAACATTTGGCGAAGCAGATCACTCTCCCGGAAGCGTCCGTGCCGGTTTTTCGAGAATGTCGAATGATCAGGCACAGGGCCGTTGAGACCAAGGCCACAGAACCACCGGTAGGCCAGGTTAAGATGGACTTCTTCACATAGCCGTCGCTCGGACCGAATACCCATCACGTAGCCAACGATTAACATCCTGATGATCAGCTCGGGATCAATTGAAGGCCGCCCCGTGCCGCTGTAAAATGGGCGAAGATGCTCACGCAGGCCGTCCAGATCGACAAAGCGATCAATTGAACGCAAAAGGTGGCCAGCTGGCACATGATCTTCAAGACGGAACTCGTAGAACAGTGCCTCCTGTATTTTCGTTCGATCACCCATCATTTGCAGGTTCCTCCTGCGAAGAGTGAATCAGTGCTTCACTCTCAAAGCAAGCGCGACTTTTTCAACACTATCGGGGGGAAGCGGCATGTCTGCTAATCAAATATATGTTCCAAAAATCGGCATTCAGAGGCGCGGTGTCAAATGAACTCCTGCCATCATGCAGCGAACGGAGCCGCCGGCCAGTTCGATGGTTGGGACATCCAGCGACAAAAGCGTTGCCGAGCGTTCGATGATCCGGATCTGCTCTGGCCGCAGCGCCTTGAGGGCGCGTCGCGACAAGGCCAGAACGCGCCCCTGAGATCCTGAAAGCTCTAGAGCATTTCCTGCAAAGTCATTGATTTGGTTAAAGGACAGATCAATGATTTCACGACCATTTTCGGTCAGTCTTTTTCGCACTTCCTGACGACGGTGCAGGTTGCTGATTGTCTCCAGGCTGATCATTGCAAAGCTGGTGCCCACACACATCAGCACATTTGTATGATAGATGAGGCGCCCGACCTCATCTGCCGCATCAAAAACAATCGGTTCAAAGTTGGAATGGGTGCAGAAGCGCTCCATGGCGACTTCGTTGGTCCGGTTGGATTTAGCTGCATAGGCAATGCGGCTGATATGGTCGAGGACCATGGCCCCGGTCCCTTCGAGAGACAGGCCGTCCTGCTCCAGTCCGGAATAATCAATGACATCCTGAACGCGGTATTCGTGTTTGAGCATTTCGATGACATCTCCGCGCCGCTCACGGCGGCGGTTTGGAGAGAACATTGGGTAAATTGCAATATGGCCACCAGCGTGAGTGGAAAACCAGTTATTGGGAAAGACGGAATCCGGCGTTTCCTTGGTTTCGTCTTCGAACAGATGGACCTTCACACCAACCTGTTCCAGAGCTTCTGCCGCACGGGTGACTTCGGCATGCGCCTGTGCCGCGATTTCTGCAGTCGTACGCGTCCCGTCCCGCGTCTGAAAGACGTTATCCTGTTCCGTTTCCGGATTGGGATGGAAATGGTGCGGTCGGATCATGACCACCGCTCTCGGGGCCTGAACTGAGAAGGACGTCATGAGAATATTCCCCTGAAATGCTCTGGAATGACTGGTTCAGACCTGATTGAGAAGCCCAAAGAGATTACGAGGGTCTTCCGGCTCGGCCACAAGATCGATTTCTGTATAAAAATCTGTGCCCAGAATTTTGTCTCTAAGGTAACGCAGCGCAGAGAAATCCTCCGTGGCGAAACCCACCGAATCAAAGATCGTGATGTCCTGTTCGGAGCGGCGACCCTGAACTTCCCCGGTCATGACCTGCCAGAGTTCCGTCACGGGAAAATCTTCCGGCATCTGCTGGATTTCGCCTTCAATGCGGGTCTGCTCCGGATATTCCACGAAAACGCGTCCACGGTTCAGAAGCGCCGCCTGCAACTCGGTCTTTCCGGGGCAGTCACCACCGACGGCATTGATGTGAACACCCGCACCGATCATGTTGTCAGACAGGATCGTGGCCTTCAGTTTGTCAGCAGTCACGGTCGTGATGATATCAGCGCCCGCTACGGCATCCTGACTGCTGCTTGCGACCGTGATGTCGAGCCCACTGGCCTGCATGTTCCGACAGAATTTTTCCGAGGCGGCAGACTCCACATCGTAAACTCTGAGATGCGTAATGCCGCACAGCGCCTTGAAGGCCGTCGCCTGAAATTCAGACTGAGCGCCGAGACCGATGATGGCCATCACCCGGCTGTTGGGCCGGGCCAGGCAGCGAGCCGCCACTGCAGACGTCGCGGCCGTTCGCAGAGCGGTGAGCAAGGTCATTTCAGAAAGCATGAGCGGATAGCCGGACTGCACATCTGACAGCACACCGAATGCCGTAACGGTCTGAAGGCCTTTGCGCGTATTCCTGGGATGACCGTTAACATACTTGAAGCTGTAGAGCGCATCATCAGCCGTTGGCATCAGTTCAATCACACCATCGCGGGAATGGCTCGCCACGCGCGGCGTCTTGTCGAATTCCGGCCAACGGCAGAAGTCTTCTTCGACATAAGTGGCCAGTTCCGTCAGAAATGTTTCTACCCCAACCGAACGTATCAGCTGGATAAGGTTTTCGACGCCGACATACTGGACCATGATCTCTCCTGCTTTCTGCTGTGGGATAATGGTGCCTTCACGATATGCTGGTGAACATGATCAATATGTTATAAAACATGAAAAAAATCAGTCATATTGCTCGATAGTATATGGCATAATAACGTATGTATATTTTTGACGACCTTGATCGTACCCTTATCTCCATTCTGCGTGAGGATGGACGGGCACCTGTCGCCAAGCTTGCATCCATCATCGGCGTATCACGCGCGACTGTTCAGGCGCGGCTGGATCGCCTGTTGGAAAATGGCTCCATTTTAGGGTTTACCGTTCGAGCGCGTGAACATCACGACGACATCAGGGCCATTATGCTGATTGAGGTTGCAGGAAAATCGACCACCTCAGTGATCCGCGCCCTGCGGTCCATTCCGGAGCTCTATACGCTTCACACAACGAATGGTGCCTGGGATCTTATTGCGGAAATTCGGACAGATACCCTTCAGAATTTTGATCGTGTTCTGAGGGAAGTTCGTATGACCGATGGTATTCTCAATTCAGAGACCAGTTTAATGCTCAGTTCCATTTAGGATTAGAACTCGTTCTTTGAGATAGAAAATGAACCTTGCGGCAATTTGGATTGCGGACATGTTTTCGGTGAGATATCGCTTTATTGCACAGATGCTAATCGTAAGCCGACGCGGTCCATCACCCATCGCCGATAAAGGCTGAGAACTCGGACGCAAAGTTCACGCCGTTTCCCTACAGGAGGCCACGTCGTCGGCCATTGTGCTGATTGCCGTCCCATGGTCGGACGTGGCGCATGCGCTCAACGATCTACCGCTCTGGAATGGCCGGGTCCTGATCGACTGCACAAACCCCCTCGTCGGGGGGCTGAACCACGCCGGGGTTGGTGAAGACCATAGTTTGCACGTCGTTCGGCCATGTCAGCTTTCCGGAACCCGGAAGTACGATTTTGACGTCTGAGATGAGGCGAAAGCGGAAGGTCCGCTTATTTCAAGCGGCTCCTCCTGGGGGGGGGCAAGTAGCCGTGGAACAGAAAACCTGCATAGGGTTTACACTGCGTACAACTATCGAATGAGAACCACCTCAACTCCGATTGCGTCCGCAATTTCAGCCCATGCCCGATCGGCAGTGACCGCGGGGAGACCCATTTTTTTGGCTAGCGCCAGACAGGCGCGGTCTCCGTGACTGAGACCAACCCGCTTGGTCGCATCGCGCATCAATCCGGCCGTTAGAGCCAAATTGTGATCAAGAGGCCGCACGTCTAGGCGTAGAGCCGCGATCAGTTCGGATACTCCTTCGGCCGGGACGCCTTTATCAACAGCTTTAGAAACGATCTCTTGCAGGTTGATCGCGGAGATGGCTGCATCGCGCAGCCAGTACCTAGCTTCTTCAGCTCCTGTTTCCTCGTTCAGGTCCGCAAAGACAGCGGATGTGTCGATAACGCAAATCGGCATCAGCGCTTCACCCCATCGTCATGGCTGTCGAGCGCATTTTCAGCGCGGCGCTCAGCAATGACTTCGTCAGCAATCGAGGTGCTGGCCGGGACATATTTTCGGAACAGTGCCCTGGCCCGATCAAGCGAGGCATCAGGCGTCATTAAGCGAACCTGCCCATCTACAATCTCCGCCATGAGCTGGCCGCCTTTTTCGACGCCAAGCGACTTACGCAAGCCAACCGGCAGAACAAGTCGACCATTCGGCATAACGTTGACACGGATCATGTAACTGATCTCCTGTTCAAAAAGGTTGCAACCTTAGTTTGGGTCATTTTCCAGTTTTAGGTCATTTTTATTGTTGGTGCCATAACATTTGGGTGTCCGAAAACGATCGTTTTCGGACAGGGGCAAACCAATCTGTCCGCAAATTACCTTTACAGTGTTTCGGACATAGTTCATATTTCGGACATCCTATTCGGACGAAATGAGCCCCATGCCACGCACCTTTGCCTATGTTCGCGTCTCTACAGTCGGGCAGACGACCGAAAACCAAATTCAGGAAATTGAAGCAGCCGGTTTTCGGGTTGAGCCGCGTCGCGTCGTTACCGAAACAATTTCCGGGAGTACATCCATCGCGCAACGGCGTGGCTTTGCTCGCCTTATGGATAGACTGGAAGCTGGAGATGTTCTGATCGTGACCAAGCTTGATCGTCTTGGTCGCGATGCGATGGATGTCAGCACCACGGTTAAAATGCTGGGAGCCATGGGAGTGAAGGTTTACTGCCTCGCACTTGGCGGTGCTGATTTGACCAGTTCCTCCGGCACAATGACGATGCAGGTTCTGAATGCTGTCGCACAGTTCGAGCGGGATCTGCTGATTGAGCGCACGCAGTCTGGTCTCAGGCGGGCAAAGTCAGAAGGGAAGACCCTGGGGCGGCCTTCCACACTGTCAGAAGGTGAGAAGCAAGGCATCCTCAAGGACCTGGCGGAGGGTATGAGCGTTTCTGCACTTGCCAGAAAATTCTCCACAAGTCGGCAGACCATTATGCGGGTTCGGTCTGAGAGCTTTCCTTCCGGCTCTCTATAGCGGTAGTTCCGCTTCCGCCTACATATCCGACACCATCAGGTTTTCCCCACAATGCAAAAGCAATCACGGACATCACTCAAAATCATTTTATGAATGCCGTTGTGCAAACGGATTATTAGATTTAAAATAACAGATAATATTTTGGCAAATGTAGAAGACTTTTCTTCTGTCACTTTTGTGGGGAAATATGGAAGATCAAGCGGTAGAATTTGAAAATCTGGTTGGAAATATACTAGAGATTAATAATTTTATTATTTCTCCTTCTTTACCGGAGACAAATAATAAATTCGATTTCCATGCAACGCTTGGCAACGAAAAATGGGCGATTGAAGTCAAATTTTATAGGACCCCACGTGCTCAAGCAGGACTTATTGAAAATGCAGCTATCCGACTGAACCACGAAGGTGTTAAAGCGCGAGTCACAAAAGGTATGCTAGTCGTATCCTGCTATCTTCCCGCCGAATTGCGTCTTTACCTAGAGACGAGCTTTAATTTGACCTTCATAGACCGCGCCGATCTAATAAATTGGTCTGCAAAAAATACTGAGATTCTTGGAAAACTCCAATCAATTCTTGGGATACCGTCCAATGATCTGACACAAGACGGTGATACAACATCAGAACCAAAATTAAACGAGACGCCATTGAACCAGGCGCCACCTCAAGAAGACTCTAAAGGCACTGAACTGTGTCAAGAGCTTAAAAAGCTTAATCGAGGCAAAAAACATTGGCCTGACTATGAAAAACTGTGCGTGAGAATACTAAAATATTTATTTCCTAATGATCTTTATGGCTGGCATGATCAAAAACGAACTGATGATGGATTAAACCGTTACGATTCTGTTTGCCGCATCCAATCCACCACTGAGTTTTGGCAATTTATTGTACAACACTTGGATAGTCGATACGTAATTTTCGAATTTAAAAATTATACAGGAAAAATAAAGCAAGGACAAATTCTTACGACAGAGAAATATTTATTGGAAAAAGCTCTAAGGCGTGTTGCCATTATTTTTAGTCGAGATGGTGCTGACAAAAATGCGGTGACGATGACTCAGGGAGCGATGCGAGAATCAGGTAAACTTATGCTCATTCTAGATGATGATAAGGTATGCGAGATGCTACATATGAAAGAGCGCGGCGAGGATCCTACAGATTATCTGTTCGATTTGGCAGATAATTTCCTCCTGACGCTTCCTCGGTAAATGGTATTTGTCCAGATTGCTTGGTCTTCAGAACAGGTATCCATTGTGAATTGTCGCCAAATATGGAGCTTAATTTGTAATTTTTTGGGTTTATCTATTTTGGTGTAGTGAGTGTTCGTTTGTACTATCCCGTTGAATCTGGACGTTCCGCTAGCTCCGTAAGTTGCCTGTCCGCTCAACGAATATGAAGCGGACAGACGGGATGCGCCTTCATGCCGGACGCTCAAGCTCTTTGGAGCCCGTCTTAAAAGCGGACTTTCGTTTACGACCGGACACGCAGCCCCGTTACGACCATCATAAAGTAGCTGGGGATATTGGCGAGCAACACCCGCATTACTTCTTTCTGCCGAGAGGCGGCTCACACCCCGCTGTGATCTATTACATTTCCTCACGCGAGGTTTAGGATTTTGGTAACGTATTGGCCTTGTGCCCGATTAATTAGTGATCTTAGTCCGTAGGCGAATACATAGCACCTTTGAATCCTAGCCCTCTTCTGCACCGGAACTTACAATCAAAGTATGATCACGAACGAAGCGTATCTCCGACATGCTTTGCACTTGTTCAAATAGACGTTTGCTAGTCGCCGATATAAGGGTGCCGAACCACGCAGCCAACGCCTCCCGCTCAGCAAAAAATTCCAGCGCATCGTCGAAGTCCCAACGTGGCATCATTACCAGCTTGTTTGCCAAACTGAAGCATTCGGTTGTGAAGGTAATGCGCTGCCGATCAGCATCGGAGTGAGCTATGACCTTGTTGCGCCGCTCTAACAGTCGCTCATGCAGAGCACGTTCGTCAGAGCTGGGGCTAATCTTGATCTGTTTAAAACTAAGCAAAGGCAAATTATTAGCATTTGTGAAGGCGCGCCCATAGGCAATTACAGCGGTGTCTTCAAAACATCGATAGCGCCGTCGCTCAACGCGAGTAACGAGGCGATCTTCGTCAAGTTCACATATAAATTCCATGGCACTGCATGCCATCTGGAAATCAGCGAGGGACTGAACCAACCTGATCTGCCGCGGCAGTAGTTGTTCTGCGTCACCATCTTTTATGTTTTTTTCCAATTACATCCTCCATCTAGCACCGACAAACTAAATCTCTTTGTGGGAGGTAAGAAATACGACCCGAAAGCCAATAGGAAAATTCCAGAATATGAGGATAACTCGCCGGACACCGGGCTTTCCAGCCCCTTGGAATCCCTTGCCGAACGCAAGGCAAAAAATTCCGTCCTCGCAGGCTAAAAAGCAATTAAATCGTAACAGACTACCCAGATCGTTGGGGGATGGCTCCTTCCGCCTACATACGGGACACAAAGTCGCCGGATGCCGCTTCTGCATAGCGGACATAGGCAGCGCGATCTCTCGTAACTAAATTTAGGTTGGAAGCAGTCTTTCTCTCCTATCCGGAGCAGCCATATCTGTCAGTCTATCAATGGCACGCAATGTCGGACTAATGACAACGCACAGATATCGTGGGATATTATTGAAAGCTGTGTCGTAGGCTGGCGAGCGATGCAGGATAGCTATGGGCACGACATCTACTCTATGCTCATCGCCAGGGCAGGACGTCCTTTGGAGGGTAATACATGTTCAAGATCACAGGTCTCGACAAGCTCACTAAAGAGATGGACCAACTCGCTAAGTTCGCCAAGGAGGTGGACGGAGAATTGGCGAGCGTATCCTTCGATCCCACCGACCCAGGTAGCATCGAGACAGCCATCAGCGAGATGGAAGCTGCCATCCATCAGAAGGCCGTTTCCTATGAGGGCAATGACATGGTGCTCCACTTGGTGGAGCAGATGAAGGCGCAGCTGCGCGAGCAGATTCTCGAGAGGGCTGCAGTCGCTCGTCTGGAGGGCGACACCAAGTGACCTTAAAATCTGCTTTCGCCGAACTGAACAACGCCATACTCGACCTGCAGCAGGCCGACTATAACACCTATGAACGGCCTTTGAAGAAGCTGGCTGGAGCTCTGAAGGCGGAGGAGCTTCGCGCCACTAGCGAGGCATTGAGCGCCAACGTCGACTTCGACCGATTCCTCGCTGAGAGCGATCAAGGTGGCAGCATGGAGGGCAGCGCGAGCCTCAAGTGGCCCGACGACAAGGAGCAGGAGCTCGGCCTCACCATCGCCCTCATCGAGCGCGGCGCTGCCAATCCGGCCTGGTTCATGAACTTCGGCCATCATTGGTTCCACAACGGCAACAAACTCATCTCCGGCATCAATAAGATGACGAAGGCGGTCATCGTGCCGTTCGGTCGGGACTTCAAGACGTTCGTCGAGCAATCGGCTCCAGCCATGCAGGCTACCCTGTCGACCGCTGTCGACATGAACAAAATATTCGTTGTTCATGGCCGCGACAACGGCACCAAGGAAACCGTAGCCCGCTTCCTTGAGCAGCAGGGGTTGCAGCCGGTCATCCTGCACGAACAGCCCAGCAGGGGAATGACCATCCCGGAGAAACTCATCGCCAACAGCGACGTCGGTTTCGCAGTGGTCCTCCTGACTCCAGACGATGTCGGTAGGGCAAAGACCGACACCGAGGAGAAGCCGCGCGCCAGGCAGAACGTGATGCTGGAGTTGGGGTACTTCGTCGGCCGCCTCGGGCGGGACAAGGTCTGCGCACTGCTCAAGGATACGGTCGAGCTACCATCGGACTACGTCGGCGTAGTCTACGTCTCTTGGGACGATGCCGGCGCTTGGAAGATGGAGCTTGCCAAGGAGATGCATGCCGCCGGCTACGACGTCGACTTCAACAAGGTCATCAAGGGCCGCTGACTTCGCTGCTCTGCCTGTTGGCATCGAGAACCGAGCAGACGGGCAGCAGTCGCCTTCATGTCGGTCGTTTAAGATCTCTTAAGTTCACTCTCCAAGCAGACGTTCGTTTGCGCTCGTCCCTCAAGTTCTTCTACGATCGCTATAAAATAAGTGTGTTATTGGGAAAGGGCTAATAAGAATAATTAATTGAGCAGGTAGAGCATCAGAAGAATGTTAGAACGGAAAATATCATCGCATCAAAACTATCCGCCTTAAGTATGTAAACTACAATGAATTTTAATTAGGTAACTAATATACGACGCGAGGTGGAGAAAATATTATGACTGCGATTGTATCAACCATATAAGAAATTTTGGTAATAGACTTACGCAGAAAAATTTGGCCTACTACCAGTATTAAAACATTAATGACCGTTTCAGCGTCGAGGTGAAAAAAGTGAGACATAGAAGATGCTTTGTTTTGGTGGATTGGTGGTCGCAAGTAAGGCCTAAATTCTTAGAAAAAAAATCAGCATCAATTGGGGAAAAAAGTGAACTAACCCTTCGTAATATTGAAAGTTTTATTGAAAAAGTACTTATCAAAGAGTCTCAGCAACCTAGTAAATGGGAGGTATCATTTCGACTATATGCTGGGTGGATGCGTGGAGGTACTCCAACTGAAGTATTAACTGATTACGAATCTATGTACTCAGGATATGCAAAGAGGCGCCGCAAAGGGGATTTTTTAAAAAATGTACTATTTCTGCCTAGTTCTGTGGGCATGAACAGAGGCGACCGCCTTCTTTCAGATATCAACAGGAGAAGAGTTGACAAAAAATTTGGCATTCATTTTCCTTTTACGTCGCGTAGTGAATGTCTTTGCAAACTGTGCCAGCATCTAGATCGTAAGGCATCAGATGGCTTTGTTTGTGACCGAATTATGGAAAAACAGGTTGATTCGTCGCTGGTCGCAGATGCGATTACGCTATCTCTCGACTCAGAAAAGCCAAAACTGATAATTGTAAGTAATGATGATGATGTGATTCCTGGACTTATCACAGGAGAAGCTCTCGGAGGAGATATATGTTTGGTAAATACTGTTAGAAAAAAACATACTCACGCTCAGCAGCTTAATGACATAATTTTTGGACCGGAGAATTTTTAGGATGACCGTTTACTCCCAAGAACTTGAAGATCTGAAAATATTTTCCGATCCATTCGCGGATTCTCATTTTTCAGCAAAAAACAATAGTGAGTGGACCGCGCTCTTTGAACGAAAAGGAGAGAAAATCGCTCTAAAAAGACAAGAAGATGGGAGAATTTTTTCTATTGATTCGGGTGAATTGGTGGCTGGAAACTTTAAAAGTTTACTAGCGTCAAAACAGTTTGCCAATATAAAATATTTAGCAAGAGCAATCTCACATGAATATGGGTTTCCTAATAATAATTATATGAATGTTCCTTTTAAGATCAACGGGAACAAAGATATTACTGATTTCAGTGGCGTTCAGAAATTTCTTTCAAGTCTTGAGAAAGGAGGGGGGGTCGTAGGGGTTGAAGGACCTGCTGGAGCAGGAAAAACGCATTTTATTGAGCGCTTGGCCGTGGAAAGTGCCAAAAGCATGCTTGCGGGTAGTGGCATGAGGCCCATTATCATTCCGGTAGTTAGTGCAGGAAAGATTCTTTCTGCGATTGATGACAGAATAGATGGTTCGCTTTCAGCATTAAGGGCAAATTTCAATAGATCAGAATTACCTTGTTTGATGCGAAACGGATTGATTTCAATCGCGATCGACGGTTTCGATGAGCTTTCAGATAGCCGCGGTTACGATAACTCGTGGTCTGCTCTCCGAGAACTTTTGCGAGATATCGGAGTTGGAGGATTAATATTATTATCAGGACGAGATTCGTTTATAAGCATCGATGTATTAAAGGATTTCATAGGAAAATCTTTGAATATTATTGGAATTTCGCTTCACTCGTTAAATATTGGTTTCCCATCTGCATTGGATGTCTGTAATTGGATTTCTATCGAGAATAGTAATTGGAGCGATCACGTTTATGAATCTCAGAAGCGTTTTGAAGAATTCAGTTGGCTCCGACGCCCGTTTTTTGTTTCTCAGATTTCCAAAATGGATCCAGTTCTATTCCTAAACACCGAGGATGAACAAATTATTTCACTCTGCTCAGATATGGTCACGCGTGAAGTGGACAAAATTGGTATGCCATCAGAAGTTCTGCCTGAAGCAGGTGAAAGAATTGTCTATTCAATCCTGACAGAAGCAGCCCGTACAATGCTCGATTATGAGATCGATTATGTCGATCCGTCGCTGCTGGAAGTAGCTGTCGAGATTGCTTGTGAAGAATATGCACCTGGGAATAAAGATTTTTCGAAAGCACTTTCTGCAAGAGCTAAAACTCTATCTCTCCTTGAGCCCGCACATGGCACAGGGGATCGCAATAATAGGAAATTTCCACATGAGAAGATTAAAGCATTTTTTTATAGCCGGTATTTGATTGATGAAATCCTCTTGGATTCACCATAACCTCTCGGACTACGAAGAGGTCAACTAACACTTTCAGATCTATCTGTTTTTGCCGCTCTACTGCGGACAAAAGAGACTGAGCACACACGGAATTTATTCCGGGCTCTCGGTGATAGATTGAGCCGAGAGGCTGTCGGAGGCATTCTCAGTAGTAATCTCGGAGCTCTTTCTGTTGCTTGCTTACCAGAGGACGATCGGAGCGAGAATGCTCGTATCTCGGGATGGCAAATCATAGACGCAATTTTTCCACTTAACCCCGTAGGCACCTTGAAGGATACTTACCTCAATAGAATGGATGTACGAGGATGCAATCTGTCACAAATTGAATTTGATAACTGCCAAGTGGGCGAGGTTGTCATTTCGACCAACACTCGATTGGGCGCTACTTTTCCCGTATGTCATTCGATGATTTTGGAAGATGCTAATGGCATGGACACAAGGTTGCATGATAGCGACGATATTTTGAGTCATATTAATAGTCTACAAGTTTTTCAAATGCAGGAACGCATTTCCAGTCTTCCAGAGACCCTAGAAATTTTGGTTCGGTTAATGCTCAGAGGACACTGGGTTCGACTCACTCGTGACGATACTCGTGGAAAGCGACTTATTAGTCGAGATGATTGGTTGGAAATTCGATCAATACTTGAAAGATACAATTTTCTAGAAATTAAAAATCTCGGAGCTGGCGGGAAACCATCAGAATTTATCCATTTAAGGAAGGCGACTGAATTCCTCTCGTTATCGGAAATGGATCCAGAAGTTCGTATTGTGATAGATTCCATTCATCGAATATATTTATAATAATTATGAACCTATCGGTGTAATTTTATTTAGTTATGCGGGCCTTATGTGATTTAAAACGTTTATAAGGCCTAAATTTATTGAAATTGATATCCGATCGCTTGTGAATTAAATGAATGTCTGAAGAAGTACTTTGTTCTTCCAAACCGGACATTCTGCTTCCCCCCCAGAGCTGCCTGAGAGACACCACGCAGGCGGCCAGATACCGTGATGAGAAACTGGGGCATTTAATGTGAAGATTTATACAACGCACACGAAAGTGCATTTTACGTACGCGTGGGGTGAGCACCGTTAGAATTCGTGTCATCGCTCCACGCCTCAGTTCGGTACGATTTTCTGCGTCGCCACATCGTAGTGGAAGAGATGTAGCTGCCCGTCCTCGATCAGTTTAACGGCTTGGCCAACGTGTTCTGGCAGCACATAAAACCACTCTTTTGGCGAGATCTTCTTTCCAAGACGATCCACGACGAATAATTCGGCAGGGCGTGCGGATACGAAAAAGCGATGCAGAAGATCCTCAACTTTATGGCGGGAGAGGTTCTTGAGGCTGTATGTGGCGACGATATCCACTGGAGCTAGTAGAAATGTTGGATCGTTACGGGCATCAGCTACACGGCGGGCAACGTCCTGACTGGTCACACCAATTTTGTGTAAGATCATCCGCTGCTCACGAATGGCAGGATCCTCTGAGCGCGACCGAGCGACATAGATTGTGCCAGATAGTTCAAGCTGATCACTCTCCCATTCTGGGTCAACCGGGCCAAGTCCCACCTTCTGCACGGTGCGCGCAGTCTTGTCTTCCGATAAGGACTTCCGGAAGGAAGACATTAAAGGGTCGCTCTCTGTCCCGTTCGAAAAAATGATCCGCAACCGATGATCCCGAGAACCGCCGCGTGAGGTCATCTCTGACTTCTCCGCAATCATGGCGAGCAGGCCGTTACGAATGAAAAAATCGCCTTCGATAGGCTCAATAATGGCCCATTTTTTTACAGCCCTTGCTTTTCTCTCTCCCGTCTCAAGAGCGCGCTGAACGATCTCGAAGCGCTCACGAAATTTCTCAAAATCCCGGCAGGGTACAACCTCAGCGCGATGATCGGGTGTCACCCGTTCGCTTGAGGGGGTTGTGTGTTGGAAGGTGACGAGTGAGGGATCAACCTCCAGTTCGTCATCATCAAAGATGTCATCGAGACTTTCCGGGATAGCCTCCTCAGGGACTTCGTCTTTCCACGAACGAGGCGGGGCGATTGACTTTTCGTCCAGAAGACCTAGGCGATCGGCTGCTATCATTTTCTCGGTTGGTGAAGTTTTTACAGCGCCCCACGTCATCGCCAGCTTCATCTCGTCATGAGACAGTGCCTCTGGATCTGGCAAGCGGCCGTTCTGCTCGACAAAACAGGTAACGTCCAGCAACACCGCGACGCCACGATCTGTGGCGCTTCCACTTCGGGTGCCACGTTGTTTGAGATCCAGAAGACCAAACTCGTCGTGTTCGCTGTAGATGTCATCCAGAGAGGGGCGCGCCATTATTGTGCCGCCTCGCGCAGACGCTTGGCTTTTTCGGCTTTCAGCCAGGCAAGCGCTTCGGCCATGCGTTTCTCCAGTGTGTTAGCGGAGTTCACATTGGGCTCGCGGCCTTCTGTCGCGCGAAATGCTTTAATGCGCGGCCATAAAGTCCGTGCTTCGTCTCCACTCATATTCACCCGCAAGGCGACCATGGCGGATTGCACATGCGCGAGGATCTCAGCATTCAAGGACTTAGACGCGACTTCGAAGCGTTCCTGAAAGACGTTGATGCTATCAATCAACTCAATATCGATGTCCCGAACATTGATAAATTTCTTCACCATGGCCAGCAGAGTGTTCGGAGCACTGTCAGGTGTCTCCTCACCACCATCGTTCGCTTCGCCTGTTGTGGGGGCACCTTCGGTTGGTGGAGCACCAAGCACGGATTGCGCGCCCGTAATATCCTGCTCGGCTTGCTTGCGGGCCAATGTCAGGACGTTCATATGCGCAGCCAGATGCTGGCGAACGGATTCAGCCTCTTCTGTGTCCAACGTCTCGTAACGTCTTTCGATGATATCCGTCAGAACCATCTGCGTTGCGACTTCAGGTGCGGTTTCCGGTGACAGCACACGGCGGTCCATTTCCTGATAGGCCGTCGCCATCAGATCGTTCATGTCCTTTTCACAAATCGCCCGCGCGCGGTCTGTGGGTGGCTCCATGAGGCCTTTAATCCCGATGGTGACATTACCTTCATCATCCGTGCCAATCGGTGCACGAACATCCCCATCTTCCCGCCGGTAGAATTTCAGGTTCGGAGCGAGGACCTGCTCCATCAGCAATGAACCCGAGATCGCTTTCAGCATATCATTCACAGCATCAGTGACGACGCCCGTTTCAACCCCGGGCTCAGCGACAAGGTTTGTGAACAAGGCGCGAGGCTTCCCGGGCGCATCACGGGTTGCACGACCGATGATTTGCACGATCTCAGTCAAGGAGGAGCGGTAGCCGATGGTCAGAGCGTGTTCACACCATACCCAATCAAAGCCTTCCTTAGCCATGCCAAGGGCGATGATGATATCGACTTTGGCTCTGTCAGCGTCATCATCACGCTTACCATCCGCTCCTCTAATCTCATGGGATAGAGCGGTCTTCACGTTGTTGCGGCCCGGACCATCATCTACCAGATCAGCAATCTTCAGAAGCCGTCCTTCTGCTGTGCGGACCAAATCAAAGCCGGTCTCAGGGTCTCGACCTTCATGCTTTCCTAAGAAATCAAGGATCCGACCAACCTCGTTGTATTTGTCATCAAACGCTTCAGACGAGCCGCGATGCGGGATATGGATAATCGTCTTTTGATTGGGGTTCAGAACGCCCTCAAGGCCGTTGATGTAATTCCCTTTATAGAAATCGTAATTGATGCCGAGTGCTTTGAGGAAGGCGTAGCTCTCCAATTGCTCGTAATAGCTGTAGGTAATCTTGGTGAAGCGGTCTTCGTCTTCCTCCCGGAGAACCGGATCTGAATCTCCCCGGAAATAGCTGCTCGTCATAGCCATGATATGACAGGCGTCCCGGGTAATCAGGTTCCGAAGAATAACGCCGAGACGGTTGTTGTCTGATGCCGAGACGTGATGGAACTCGTCTATCGCAATGAAGCATCGATCAAACGCTTCGATACCACTGGTCTCAATGACAGCATCAACGCCAAAACGGAATGTCGCATGGGTGCAGACCAGAACCTTTGCGTCGCTTTGCAGAAAAGCCTGAAACGCCTTGACCTTTTCTTTGCTCGCGTCATCGCCCGTCAGGCAGAGGTTCCAGCGCGGCTCAACCTCCCAATTTGCCTCAAAGCCGTAGCTCATCAGATTGGTAGAGCGAAAAGAGCCACCGATTGACGTTTCAGGAACGCAAACGATCACCTTCTCCAGCCCCTGATGTAGTAGTTTATCAAGTGCCACGAACATGAGTGCGCGGCTTTTACCCGCAGCCGGGGGGGCTTTGAGAAGGAGAAACTGCGCGGCACGGGCATCGTAGGTGCGGGCCTGCATCGGGCGTTGGCCTAATGCGTTCGTCTTGGCTGTTGACGTGCCATAGGTGACGTTGAGCATCTCAACCATGGGTCAGGCCTTTTTCTTTTTGCTGGCAGTTTCTAGCGTTTTGATCTTGGCCGCATAGAGCTTGAAGAGTGTTTCCAGGCGTTCCGTATCATTGCGGAAGGGGCGGCCGATATACATGCTCTCCAGCAAGTCATCGTTTTCCTTATGCACCGCACGAAGGTCGTCAGGCATTTTGTCTGGATCGTATAAATCCGCGATTGTTTTGGGGTAGTGGGAATAGCGGCATTTCAGGATGCGGCGCGCTGAAGCCGAGAGGGCTTCCAACTGCTCGTCCGTGAACTTCGGGACTGGGAAGGTGTTCCAGCCGAGCGTGTTGGAATAACGGAAATCGGACTTCAGTTTGCCGCAGACAGTGGCGATCCAGACAAGATGCAGACGTGACGCAATGAGCGCGATGCACCATTCAGGGGCGTCATAGAGTACCTGATTGAGGTCCGATGAAATCACGTCAGCTCCCACTCGCTCCACTGGAAGGTACGGGCGGCGCTCTGAAGTAACGCGGGGGACGAGGATGGCGTGGGTTTTGGTTTCTGGTCCTGTAAACCAAAACTTATACGGGGTTGCAGCAGTTGGGCGTGTAACAGGATTACTGCTCTCGGTCCTAAACTGACGGACCGCGTCTATTCGTTTTTGGAATGGTGGGTACTGATATGCGTCTGATGCTTCTTGGTCCTTGATCCACATGCAATAGCGAACCTGTCCACGAACGACCTCCTGGGACCCAAGATACTTACGGATGAATCGGTTCGAATCTGGATATAATTGAACGATTTCGTCTCTTTCTTCAGTCGATAATATAAGGTTTCCGCCATCAGCTGGCTTTGACCCATAGTCCATGCGGGGAAGACCAAATATAGATTTTCCAGAACCTTCTACATATACAGGAGGAATTGGTATTAAATACGGACTGATAGAGGATACATCGCTAATTACTTTTCCATCAAATAATTTTGCTCCAGAAATATATTTAGGGCACAAACCAATTATAACGCAGATAACTGCTGCATTTGACGATGCATTATTTCTCCACTGAAATGACGTATGTGCAAATCTTATTTTTTGATTTTCAAGTATCCGAGGCCAAAATGAAGGTACCTGACGACCTTGCGTAATTGAATTTGTCGACACAAAGGCGAAATTCGTTCGACAGAATGCTTCTGCGTATAGTGTTGCCAAATAAAACCACGATGCTACGTAATCTAAATTCTTATAAGATTTAAAATCACTCTTAAATAGTTCGCTTCGATCGCTCTTTTGCTCTGATGTTTGAAAATTTGATCCCACAAACGGCGGATTCCCCGCAATAAAAATCTCCTCATCATTGTTGGGAGGTGGGCATACGGCCTCCCACTCAATCTCTAGAGCATTACCTCTGTGAATACGGGCAGCATCTCGCAAAGGTAGAGCCGCAGGACATCGTCCAAAAATGGCTTTAAAACTCGCATTAGCCTGATATTCAGCGATGAAGAGTGCAAGTTTTGCTGTTTCAGCTGCGAAATCCGAGATCTCAATCCCGTAGAAATGGTCGATCTTGATGCGCGAGAACATCTCGCTCGTACCCATGGCATTACGTCCATCAAGCTCTTCCAGGCGCTGCATGATACGCGTCTCGCGTGCCCGGAGTTCTCGATAAGACACAACAAGGAAGTTCCCCGATCCGCAGGCGGGGTCAAACACACGGATGTGCGACATACGACCCAGAGTTTGCTGAAGTGCACGAGCACGATCCCAACCCTTATGGATCTCCGCGTCCAGATCATCGAGAAAAAGAGGCCCGATAACCTTCATGATATTCGGAACCGAGGTGTAATGCATTCCCAGTTCAGAGCGTTGCTTTGGATCCGCAACGGACTGGATCATCGAACCGAAAATGTCCGGATTGATCTTACCCCAATCCAACCCACAGGCCTCACGCAGATAGCGGAAGGCAATAGTATCGAATTTCGGTGCATCAATGGTGCCAGCGAAGAGACCACCATTCACGTAGTCCAACTCACCGGTCCATGCGGGCAGACCTGTTCGTTCGTGCGTGGGAAGGTTCATCGCCCGGAAGGCTGCAATAATGGCCTTATGGGCTTCCTCCCCCTTATCGCCTGCATAGGTGAAAATCAGGCGGGAGAATTGTTGCTCTGGAAAAATACCGACGTCTTCGGCAAACATACAGAAGATCAGTCGCATCATGAGTTGGTTCATCTCATGACGACGTGCATCTGTTCCCCAGTCGGGATTTGCCCTGATTAACGCGTCATAAAGCTTGGCGAGCTTACCCGTCGCCTTCACATCAACCGGGTTTTCCTCAACAGCACGATATCGCTCCTTACCCGCAGCGGGAAGGAAGAAGCCGAACTGATCCCCCAACTCTTTGAAGGCGCAATGGAGTGTTTCGCCCGAAGCAGTATGTTCCGCCGCAATCATCTCACCATCCGTTGCGAGCAGAATGGCGGGTTTGGAGGATTTGGTTTTCTTCGATGCTCTCAACTGCTCAAGAGTAGTGTCGCTCTTTCCGGTTGTGGCCGGTGCATAATGAAATCGCCTGCCAAACAAGACCCCGCCCGGAAGGTCAGATTTATTGGTCGACCCGTTGCGAAGCTTTGAAATTGCCGCCTGTGAAGCATCTGTTGCTTCAGCAAACGAGAAGGGAAATTCCTCTGCGTCAAAGGATGCCTCCGCGATCTGGGATAGGGCATCATAGATTTCAGTCGGGTTCATGTCGGGCCTTGGGGTGCAGCAGAGTTCAGCAGGATCAAACAACTGGCGATATTACTGCAACCGTGTGTCACATATGACAAGGTAAGGCCGGGACGTCAGGAGAAGGACGCCTATGTTTGTGTATCACTGCTTTTGGCTATACCGGCATGAGCCGCCCATGGACTTATGGACAGCCGCTCCGCGGTCGCTCGCGTCCTGATGGACAGCCCTGCCGGCTGACCACAGGGTGCGGCTCTGCCCACAACTCCACAGGTTCAACACCAACAACAATGTCTTCATTCATAAAATAAGTTCGCTCGAAGCGGCGCTCTTCCCTACCGGAAGTCCCGTGCCTTCAGCAGCTCCGACCCCTGAAGCAATGGTGTCTGGTCTTCCAGACTGAGCACAACGACATGGATCACATCGCCTTCCTTCTGAAGCCTCCCCTTGCAGGCCAAAAGACGGGACGCCAGAAGAGGACGGCGGTGCTTCTCCTGCACATCCTTCCAGACAATCAGATTGGCTGTGCCGGTTTCGTCCTCGATCGTGACGAACATGGTGCCGTTGGCCGTCCCTGGCCGCTGCCGCATCAGCACAAGACCCGTAAGCTGGATCCGGCGCCCATCCCGTAGATAAGGAAGATCCCCGCAACGAATAATCCCTTCTTTTCGCAGTCCCTCCCTCAGAAACGCGACGGGATGACCTGTCAGACTGAGGCCAGTGGCCCGGTAATCCTCATGCACCGACGCCCGCTCTGACATCTGCGGCAGGACAATCTCCGGCTCGATCACCTCCGGCAGCGGAAAGTTCCGACCCCGATCCGCCGCTTCAAACAGCGGCAGCGCCGTGTCCGCGAGCCCCTTGATTGACCAGAGCGCAGCACGGCGCATCTGTCCGAATACCCGGAAGGCGTCCGCTTCCGCCAGACATTCCAGGGCCGAGACCGGCACATCCGCACGCCGCCACACATCGTCAATACTCTCATAATCCGGCATCCGAGCTGCAATCAGGGCCGCGCCGTGCCCGTTTGCAAGCCCGCGCACCATACGAAAGCCCATCCTTACGGCTTTACGTAAAGACGTACCGCTACGTTCCAGTGTGCAATCCCATCGTGAGGCATTGATACAGATCGGCCGGACCTCGACCCCATGGCGTTGCGCGTCCTGAACAATCTGCGAAGGCGCATAAAACCCCATGGGCTGACTGTTCAGCAGGGCGGCACAGAACACATCCGGGTAATGGCATTTCATCCAGGCGGACGCATAGGCGATCAGGGCAAAGGAGGCGGCGTGACTTTCGGGAAAGCCATAGCTGCCAAACCCTTCGAGCTGGCTGAACGTCTGTTCGGCAAATTCCTGCTCATAGCCATTGGCCAGCATCCCGTTCACCAGCTTGTCGCGGAACGGCGAGACCCCGCCTGTCGCTTTGAACGTGGCCATGGCGCGACGGAGCTGATCCGCCTCGCCTGGCGTAAAGCCCGCGCAGTGGATCGCGACCTGCATTGCCTGCTCCTGGAACAGCGGGACACCGAGTGTTTTCCCCAGAATGCCGCGCAGGGTCTCGGACGGGTAGGTGACAGGCTCCAGTTTCTCTCTTCTGCGGAGATAGGGATGGACCATATCCCCCTGGATTGGTCCCGGCCGGACGATCGCCACCTGAATCACCAGATCATAAAAGGTCCGGGGCTTCATGCGCGGCAGCATCGACATCTGCGCCCGGCTTTCGATCTGGAATGTGCCGAGTGTGTCAGCCTGCTGGATCATGCGATAGGTCTTCGGATCCTCGGCCGGGATCGAAGCGAGATCCATACGGGTCTGATACACGGTGTGCAGCAATTCGAACCCGCGACGCAGGCAGCCCAACATTCCCAAACCCAGAACATCCACCTTCATGAAGCGCAGCACGTCAATGTCGTCTTTGTCCCAGACGATGATCTGCCGCCCGTCCATAGCGGTTGGCATCAGGGGGACGAGTTCGTCCAGGCGATCCTCGGTCAGCACAAATCCGCCCGGATGCGTCCCAAACTGGCGCGGGAAGCCGAGAAGCTGGCGGGCAAGATGATAGGTGAGGCTGAGGCGGCGATCTTTCAGGTTCAGGCCAAGATCGGCCGAACGCGCCTTGCACAGATCAGGATCCGCGAGAGAGGAGGCGATGTGTCTGGAAAGCTGACCCGTCAGATCCTCCGGTAGCCCGAGTACCTTGCCAACTTCTCGCAATGCGCCTTTGGGCTGATAGCGCTGCACGGTCGCGCACAGGGCCGCGCGGTGGCGGCCATAGTGCCGGTAAATCCACTGGATGACTTCTTCGCGGCGGTCACTCTCGAAATCCACGTCGATGTCGGGCGGTTCCTGCCGTTCGGCCGAGATGAACCGCTCGAACAGCAGGCCCGAGCGAACCGGATCAATACTCGTGATGCCCAAAACGTAGCAGACGGCCGAGTTCGCGGCAGATCCGCGCCCCTGACAGACAATCCCGAGTGAGCGGGCATGACGCACAATCGTATTCACAGTCAGGAAATATGGCGCGTAGGACAGAGAGCCGATCAGCCTCAGCTCATGGGCGATCTGCGCCTCGACCTCAGGGGGCGTCCCGGCCGGATAGCGACGCGGCAGTGCGGCCTGGACCAGACGTGTCAGGGTGCCCTGCGCGCTTTCGCCCGTTCTCTCGGTTTCGGTCGGATACTGATAGGTGAGATCATCCAGACTGAAGGCGCAGGCCTCGGCAATTCGCCGTGTGTTGGCCACGGCGTCCGGAAAAGCGGCGAAGAGGCGTGCCTGTTCTTCCGGGGCTTTCAGGTGGCGATCGGCATGAACGTGCCGACGGTGGCCGAGAGCATCGACCGTGCAGCCTTCTCGGATCGCCGTGACGCCGTCCTGAAAAACGTGCCGGCGCGCATCGTGGTAAAGAACATCTCCCGTCGCCACGCAGGCCAGACCGCGCGATGTGCAGAAGGCGACAATCGCATGAAGACGCGCCAGATCCCCGGGCTGCCGTAGCAGCGTCAGCGCGAGAAACCGGCTCTCTTCTTCGGCTGCCCTTTGTCCGGGCAGATCCAGCAGGCTCTGAACGTGCTCCGGGAGTGTCGCCAGATCCTCGGGCGGCAACAGGATCAGGAGGAGGTCTGGTGCTGCTGCGACGAGATCCTCCCACCCCAGAAGAAACACGGCCCGCTCGCCCCGGTGATGACCAAGCGTCAAAAGCTGGCAGAGACCTGCCCAGCCCGCACGGTTGCGAGGATAGGCCAGGAGCGCACTGCCATCGCGTAGAGCCAGACGGCATCCGGGTAGAAGACGAAGACCGGCCTCCCGCGCCGCCAGATGCGCGCGGATCACGCCAGCCACAGTATTCCAGTCGGTCAGGCCGATTGTGTCATAGCCCAGGGCTTTCGCCTGGAAGATCAGTTCATCCGGCTGGCTGCCCGAGCGCAGGAACGAAAACGAGGACGTGACCTGCAGTTCGACATAAGGCGCGCTCATGGCTTAGCGGCGGTGGGGATGGGGGTGCCGGCTGCTATCAGGCGCGTTGCTGGTGGGCGCGCGCATGACCACGAAGCCGGAGCGTTCGAGATAAGCGACCAGACGCTCGGCTACGAGACGCGCCATCAGCTCGGCGGCGTCATGCGTTCGCCTGCGTCCGTCGTAACACAGCGCGTGCATCAGGACTTCGGCCACATCCGAGGTGCTGGCCGGGATCAGATCATCGCGGGGGTCCATTAGAACATCCCCTGTAGAAACCAGTCACCTGAACCGGACCAGCCGTGGACTCCGTCGCCTTTGCGAAACAGCCACAGGCGCAGGCCGGTCGTGGTCTCGACCTGCCAGTAGTCGCGGATCGCGCCGTAACTTTCGGGCGTCTGCCACCATTCGCCCAGCAGTCGTTCGGGGCCATCGGCCGCCGCAATGCGATGCGTCTGTCGCTTCAGGACGAACTGGCGGGGCGCACCGTCCGGAAGCAGGGCAGTCACCTGCACCCGGACGGGCAGATCGAACAGAATGTTCGGCCGCGCCCAGAGCATCTGGCCCGCGAAAGGCGGTTTTGCCATGTCGCCTGGAGAAACGCGAGACTGCCCGTCTTCCGGCCAGGCGGAAAACCGGGGCGCGAGCTGGTGAACCGAAACCACGCCCGGACGATTCAGTAACCGGTCGATCAGAGAGGCCGGGAGGCCCGTTTCAGAGGATCCTGCTTCGTCTGGCAAGACAGACCGCTCGGGCCCGGCTTCCAGCGGTTCGTTCGCGCTCACGGTCAGGATGACGGTTTCAATTCCAAACTCTGGCGCGATCTGCGGGATCTGGTCCTTCAGCAGGCGCGTCAGACGCGTGATGTCAGCCGTGGGATCGGACGTCCCCACGCGGACGGCCTGGATGGATCCGTCCACGCGAACACAGAGAAAGTCGAGCTGCCGTGCCCCCTCCCCGCGTGCCATCAGCCTTTCGCAAACAACCGGCACAAGGGCTGCAATCACTGTAGCAATGGCCTCCGGCGTGCTGATCGGCTCGACCAGAGAGCGGGTCAGGGAGATCCGGTCCACAGGTTGAAACACGCTGAGCGGGCGGACCTGCCGTCCCAGAGCCTCATCGAGACAGGTCAGAAGCTCTGCCCCAAAACGCTTGGCTAGAGGTGCGCGCGGGAGGTCCGCCAGCGCGCCGATCGTGTTTAGGCCGAGACGGCTAAGGCGGGATAGCGTCTGTTCCGGCAAAGGAAGCGCTGAACAGGGCAACGGCTGCAGCGCCTGTTTCTGCTGACCGGGAGGCACGAGACAGATCCGGTCGATCGCCGAGCGGGCCAAGGCGCGTGAGGCAGCGGCCGTATCGCTCAGCGCCACAGAGCAGGAATGCCCCCTCGCCTTCAGGCGTTCCCTGACGAGATCCAACATGGCCGTCTCACCCCCGTAAAGATGGGCGCATCCGGTGGTATCGCTGTAGAGCCCGTCCGGAGCGTCGAACGCGGGCAGCGGCGACAGCCAGATCAACCATGAGCACAGATTAGTCAGCGCGACCCTCTGTGCGTCGGCGTCCTCTTCTGCGGTCAGAAGATCCGGCACCAGGGAGCGGGCCTGCGCTAGCGGCATTCCGGGTGTCAGTCCGGCTGCGAGCGCAGCCGGACTGACACCAGTGACGGTGTGGCGGTTATGTGCCAGTGCGTGCACAACGAGCGGCCTGTCGGGCGGGAAGTCTTCCGGGCGGGAGAGCTGGAGGCGCTCGGTGCGCCAGAAGGGCATCCAGAGAGCGAGAAAGCGGCGCATGATCGGTGCAGTCGAGGATCCAGTGAGCAGGGCGGCCTCCCCTCACCCGCAGCAGC
>Ga0157360_1000188_pt1 | contig 27267 bp, 22 predicted proteins | sample AttlaeALBM1_FD_111483 | JGI IMG/M metagenome (GOLD analysis project Ga0157360, IMG submission 111483) | Fungus gardens microbial communities from leaf cutter ant in Ribeirão Preto, State of São Paulo, Brazil - Atta laevigata ALBM1 | ecosystem: Host-associated > Fungi > Mycelium > Unclassified ...
ACGCCGTTGATGTAGAAGAGAACGATCCCGAGTCTACACTGGCGCTTTATCGCGCATTGCTTGGCCTACGAAAACAGCATGCATTGGGTACTGGTCATCTTCAATGGCTGGATTCTCCCAATGAGGCCGTATTGGTAGCCCGAAACGGGGATGTTGTCACGATGGTAAATACAGGCAGTGAACCGGTGGCACTTTTACCGGGCCGTATTCTTGCACATAGTCTTCCTGGAGAAGCGCCTGAACATCAGTTGCCGGGTAATGCTGCTGTCTGGATATACGCTGCGGACTGATGATCAAACAGGCGTGTAGATCCGCTATGGAAGAGTAATAAAGCGTTTCAGGTCTGTAATAAAGCGGGGGCGGGCGCCTGAACCAGTATGGCGTCCGCCCTTTTTTGCAGGGGGCTTTATTGGCAGAGGGTTTTATGCTTCCTGTCTTGATGCAGGCTTCGCCAGTATCAGGATGATGGCTGAAGAGGCCAACAACGCCAAAAATGCCATGCGTAATCCAACGGCATGCGAGAGGAAACCCAACATGGGAGGGCCACCTAACAGGGTGATATAGCCCATCATGGCGACTGCGGCAATGGATTGCGAAGATGACATGGTGGGGCTACGCCCTGCAAGGCTGAGCAGGCAGGGGAAGAGGGTAGATATACCCAGACCTGCCAGAATAAAGCCGCCCAAACTGATGATCGGTGAGTTGAAGAGAACGGCAACGCCAATACCCACGATCCCCAATATGCCGCCGATTTGGAGGGCACGCATTGGCCCGACCTTGTCGATCCATTTATCACCCAGCAGACGCCCGAACGCCATGGCACCGGTGAAAACGGCCAGTCCAAGCGCAGCAAAGGCATCCGAGGAGCCCACGCGGGTAAGGAACAGGGCTGACCAGTCAGCCATGGACCCTTCAACGAATACGGTTGCTGCTGCAATCAAGCCGACCAGCCATAAACGGCCTTTGGGCATGACGAAGAGAGGGCCGCCGGGCCCCACTTTTTTCGTATCAGGCCTGATCAGCAAACGTTTACTGACCAGACTGCCAATCAATAATATGGCTGCAACAAGGGTGAGGTGATAAGCAGGGTTCAGCCCTATACCCGCCAGTGCGCCACCGCTCAGGGAGCCAATCATTCCTCCCAGACTAAACACACCATGGAAGGAGGACATGATGGAACGCTGATAACGTCGCTCCAGATTGGACGCCTGATCATTCATGGAGATATTCATAAGTCCCATGCCGGCACCAAACACCAGAAGGGAACCCCCCAGTGCATAGACAGAAGGCGACCAGCCAATCAGTACCAATGAAAGAATGATGAGGTATGAGCCAGTGCGGGTAGTGCGTCGGCTACCAAAATTGCTGATCAGGTAACTTGAAAGCAGAACCAGCGCGAAAGAACCAATGACCGGACACAACAATACAAGACCAATCTGGGCATCATTGATATGAAGTGTGCGGCGAATGTCAGGAAGGCGTACTGCCCAGTTTGACATCGAGAGTCCTGAAAGCGCAAAGAAAAAGGCAATCGAAGCTCGTCGATAGGGGCTGGATGTGCTCTGTTGTAGAGGTGCGTCGTCAGTCATCTTGAGTTCCATTCAGACAGAAAGTCAGTCGAATTGGTAGTGTCGTATGATGCGAGCTACGTTTATTCATGCTTTTCTTTATAATGAATACAAGGAAACAATAGACCGTTGTTAACTTTCGCACCATAGTCGGAACGCGCAAAGATACGCCAACGGTGTTAAAAGGCAAACTTTTTTACAGGTAGTGACAGGCGAATGGATCAAGGGAAACAAAAAAAGCTGTTCATGATCGTGATTTGGGTGATCGCGATTGTACTCTGGGCCGGTTGGAAGCAGAATTTCTTTCACCATGATCAGCATTCGTCTGAACATGGTCATGTTGTCAGGAATAGCGCGCCTTCTTCGGAAAACAGGGGTACATCGTCCTCTCAACAGTCACAGGGCCAGGGGCGATTGCCGCTGAATCAGGTGGAATCTTATGTGTTGGCATTTAGCTGGGAGCCCGGATTTTGCCAGTCGAACGAGCATCGCCCAGAGTGCCGAAATGCCTCTCAACATCCGCTTACCTTGCACGGATTTTGGCCTGGCTTACCGCAGAGCCTCGCTGGACAAGGGGTAGGGCAAAGTCAATGGGATCGTGAAGGGTGTTTCATCGTGACTCATGAGCATGAAGGTTCGTTTTGTTCCTTTGCCCAGCCCCCCCTTTCCTCCGGTTTGAGAAGTCAGCTGGATAGTGCGATGCCGGGGACGCAAAGTTGTTTGGATCGACATGAATATGCGAAACATGGCGCCTGTTTCAATGTGTCGGCAGACCAGTACTTCGGTCAGGCATTGCGCGTATATAACGCTTTCCAGCAGAGCGAGTTTGGGCAATGGCTGGTAAGCCAGCAAGGCCAGAGCGTGTCACGTCACGATATCCTTTCGCATTTTGCCGATAGTTTTCATACCAGTAGTCGTGGTTTGACCCTGATGTGCAATCGCGATGGCGAGCTAACTGATATTCGTGTAGGCATTGTGGGAGATCAGCTGACAAACTTCCCCAGTAGCCGTAGCTTTACGGAAGCAGGCCGCGGGCGTTGCGGGGCACAAATTTCGTTATAAGTAGACTCTCTGGAAATGTGAATGACCGGCTGGGCAGGGGGCCCTGTTTTTCTCTGGCTGTTTTTTAACCGAACGTTTTGAGAATCAAGCGTTTTTAACGGCCAGAGCGCCCAGTCAATCAATGAAAAGCGCTGGTGATTGGCACCAGCGCTTTTTTAATGAAATATCCTGGCTAGCCTATCGGGCACCGTGGATTGGACTGAGGGTCAACTGAATATTGTTGGCCTGTGCACCCTGTGTCAGGGCGGGTGTCGGCGCCGCCGATTTGTAGGTCTTCGTGCCACCGTTATCCAGTTGTGTAATCAGCGCATAATGATGCGAGTGATTGATATTGTTGGCGTCATACATCAAGGCAAAGTGTAAAGGCCACTGCCCACTGACGGGGACTTGGGTCATTGCAACAGTTGCATCGTTCTGATTACGGTCGATCAGCGCCACATCCAGATTGCCCGTTTTAACGGTGATCGAATTGCTTAACTGGGCAGTCCCATCGAGTTCTGTCCAGTCAGGGCCATGATGGATGAAAGGAATCCATGAACAGCCACTGAGTAGCCCAATACCCACCATGGATATAAAGGCTTGAGCATATCGGCGTGGAAGAGGCATTCGCATGAGTGTTGGGTGCTCTTGAGTTGGTAAGAAAGATGCATTATGCACCTGATCATCTGGTGACTGGAATATGAATATGCTATTAATCAATGCGACAAGGCTTAAAAGGAAAAGGTTCCTTCAACACTACTTGATGACCATTTAACCGCCAGCCAGTTTCACCTTGAATCCCTTCTGTTCAAGGCGTTTTCTGACGATATCCCGATGGTCTCCCTGAATTTCGATGATGCCGTTTTTCAGGGCGCCGCCACTGCCGCATGTCTTCTTCAATTCTGCCATCAGGGTTTTTAACTCGGCCTCAGGGAGAGGGACTCCATGGATAGTCGTTACACCTTTGCCCTTGCGACCTGAAGTTTCTCGTCTTATACGAACGATACCGTCCAATGCATCAAGCCGTTCCTGATCGCGTTGTTCCCGTTCGGACACGCGGGATTGCCCACGTAGATCGCCACTTTCCGTGGAATAGACCCGCGAATTTCCAAAGGAAGCCTTGAGTTGATCTTTAAGAGAAGACATGGCGTTGCTCGTTCGTCAGTGGATATAGTATCGAATACTGATGGTCGTACATTTCCAAAAGCATAACAGCGCAGAAAAGATAATAAAAATTCATTGCTGCCAACTTTGCATTTTAACCTGTGTGTGGGCATTCTTGATGTGTTCATCTATCAAATAAACAAGCACAGTCTTGTCTATTTTCAATATACAGGAGTACTCCATGAGTCAGGCCCGTATTACCGAATATCCCGCCGACAAACAATTTGTTGATCGCTGGTCCCCGCGTGCCTTTGCCGATGCATCAATTGATGATCAGACCCTTTTTACACTATTTGAAGCGGCTCGTTGGGCGCCCTCGGCCTACAATGTTCAGCCCTGGCGTTTCACATACTCCAAAAAGGGCAGTGGCAGCTGGGATACGTATCTTGAGTTCCTGAATGATTTCAACCGCAGTTGGGCAAGCAAAGCATCTGCGCTGATTGTGGTGTTATCCAAAACCGTAGCTGTTACGCAGCAGGCCGAAGTGGAAAATCCAAGCCACTCGTTTGATGCTGGTGCTGCATGGGGCGAGCTGGCATTACAAGCAGAGCTCCTCGGATGGTCGACGCATGGCATGACAGGCATTATCAAGGAGCGTATCCGTGAAGCATTGGCATTGCCAGATAATATAGAGGTTCAGGCCGTTATCGCGGTAGGTAAGCGTGGTGACAAATCCAGCTTGCCAGAAGGACTTCAAGGCAAGGAAGCCCCGAGTGATCGCCGTCCGTTGAAAGAAACTGTTTTCGAAGGCCTTAGCTTCAAAGAGTGATTGCACTGACAACGGAATAAATACATCTTGCACTATAGCGGGATGTGGCTGGGAAGCCTATTGCTTCTCAGCTGTTTTATTCGCTTTCCTTGCATTATTCTGTTTGTGTCCTCGTGTTGACGTGGTTTTCTGTTGTTTCCATGCCTCTCGTGTCAGTTCCTATATCTCGGTTTTTTCCTCATTGCCATTGGCAAAACGCGACATTGTATAACCCACCCTCTGCATGCCTGTTCGTTCTGAAATGCGTCTGGATGAAGCGTTATTGATGGATTTGGTCGTGCGTAATACCTCATGACCCAGCGTCTCGAACCAGTAATCAGTCACGGCATTGGCCGCTTCCGTCATGTAACCATGCCCTTGATAAGGCTTGCCTAGCCAAAATGCTCGATGTTTGAATCCATAAGGGCGTAGACTAATCTGACCCATTAATTGTTTTTGCTTTGTTTTTAGCCGTAGAGTCCAGCTCAAAAGCTGACCTGCTTCAATTTGTGGCAGCGCCGCCTTTTCCGGAAATTCAGACGCCCCATCTTCGGGATATGGCCATGGAACACGTGCACTCAGATATTGGATAATGTCCCAGTGAGGGAACAGCAATTGAATTTGTGGTGCATCTTCAAGTGTCAACGGCTTGAGGATCAGTCGCTCTGTTTCAATAGCGGGGTAGGCCATCATGGTTCCTTTTATTATCGGTATCCCTTAATAATAAAATAGAGCGAATCGTAGCTTTGTCCAAGTAGGGCTATATGGCGAGATACGCTTTGGGAACCTCGTTTACATGTATTTTAGTTATCCACAACAGGTGTTTTTCGATGATCACCCGCCGTATTCATTCATTTATCAACAAGAGAATTTTTCTGTTCAGGCATGCATGCGGAAAGCGGCACACAGCAGTAGGATTTATATGCGCATTTATAATGCTTCCTCTCCTTTTTGCGGTAAATGCAGAGGCCGAAGGAACCCGCATTGCCTTCAAGACAAATACGGGGACGGAGTGGGTGGAGGTGGCATTGGCGACGACGCCGTATCAACGCGCCATGGGGCTGATGGAGCAAACTCACTTGCCACCGGGTAGGGGCATGCTATTTGTTTATGAAGGTGAAATTCAGCCTGGCGCCGCGGGATACTGGATGTTTCACACCCTCATTCCGTTGGATATAGCGTTTATTGGACCTGATAGCCGCATTGTAAAAACGTTTACCATGCCGCCTTGCCACGCTGATAATCCTTCAGATTGCCCTGTATATCGTCCCGGAAAACCCTATCTGGGCGTGCTTGAAATGCCCGGAGGTTACTTCGCACAACATGCCATTCATGAAGGGGATACGTTGGGAGAGGGGCGCAACCTGCTTGATTAACGCAGTAGGGTAATCCTTCAGAAGAAAAAAGAAACCCGCAACGCTCCAGGATAGAGTGCTGCGGGTTTATATGGCATGGAAGTTCGGCTAATTACTTGCTGGAAGCCTCAAGAATGGCAACCGCCGGTAAGGTTTTGCCTTCCACGTACTCAAGGAATGCGCCACCCCCCGTAGAGATGTAGGACACCTTGTCTGCAATGCCGTATTTGTCGATAGCGGCAAGCGTATCACCACCTCCGGCAATGGAAAAACCATCGCTCGCAGCAATAGCTCCGGCCAGTGCCTTGGTACCATTACCGAACTGATCAATTTCGAATACGCCAACAGGACCATTCCAGAGGATTGTGCCGGCGCTTTTCAGGCTCTCGGCGAAGCTGGCTGCAGTTTCTGGTCCAACGTCGAGGATCATTTCATCATCAGCGACCTGATCAACCGGTTTGACAGTTGCTTTTGCTGTGTCGGAAAACTCCGTAGCCACTACCACATCGACAGGAATCGGGATATTCACTTTTTTCATCAGCGATTTGGCTTGATCGATCAAATCAGCTTCGTAGAGTGATTTTCCGACTGAATAGCCTGCTGCTGCAATGAAGGTATTGGCAATACCGCCGCCTACGATCAACTTGTCGCATTTTTCTGACAGGGCATTCAATACTTCAAGTTTTGTAGACACTTTGGAGCCACCCACAATGGCCAACATGGGGCGTTTGGGGTCAGCCAGGGCCTTGTGCAATGCACTCAACTCGGAGGCCAGTAATGGACCGGCTACTGCTACAGGGGCAAAACGCGCAACACCATGGGTAGAAGCTTGTGCGCGGTGGGCGGTACCGAATGCATCCATCACGAACACATCTGCCAGGCGCGCATAGGCTTTGGATAACGCTTCGTCATCCTTTTTCTCGCCCTTGTTGAAGCGAACGTTTTCGAGCAGGACGACGTCGCCGTCTTCCAGCTCAGGCTCCTTGTCCAGATAATCCTTGTCCAGACGGACCGTTTTTCCCAGTAACTCGCTCAAATGAGCAGCCACTGGTGCAAGGCTGTATTGCTCTTCAGGTTCACCTTCCGTTGGGCGCCCAAGGTGGCTCATCAATAATACACGGGCACCGGCCTCGCTGGCAGCCTTGATGGTCGGCAAGCTGGCACGAATGCGTGCATCAGAGGTGATTTTCCCATCCTTGACGGGGACATTAAGGTCTTCACGGATCAGGACGCGTTTGCCACCGAGGTCCAGATCATTCAATGTTTGCACTGCCATGTCGTCATACTCCTGACATCATGCATATAAGGATGTTGTGTGCGAAAGGGTAAGCCTCTTATGGGAGGCTTCCTGATCAGGGGCTGTCAGCTATCTACCCACTCTTGCGAATGAAGGTTCCCCACAGACAACCGCCCCGTTGGCTTGCACCAGCGGGGCGGTATTTACATCAGCTTTGGTTAGCCAAGAGATTCTGCGATTTTAACCAGATTCTCGACGGTGAAGCCGAAGTGTTTGAACAGATCATCTGCTTTACCAGATTCACCGTAGCCTTTCATACCCAGTACCTTGCCTTCAAGACCAACGTATTTATACCAGCCATTGATAGAAGCAGCTTCAACCGCAACACGTTTGGTGATGGACTTGGGCAGTACGGATTCGCGATAGGCTTCGTCCTGCTCATCAAACAGTGTGGTACAAGGAATGGAGACCACACGTACTTTCTTGCCTTTTGATTCAAGCTCTTTGGCAGCATCAATGGACAGTCCGACTTCTGAACCTGTTGCAATCAGAATCAAGTCAGGAGTTCCTTCGGAATCATGCAGTACATAACCACCACGGCGGATGTTGGCCAGCTGCTCGTCTGTACGGGGTTGAACTGGCAGACCCTGACGAGAAAGTGCCAGTGCAGTAGGTGCATTTTTACGATGCAAGCCATCAACCCATGCGGCCGCTGTTTCGACAGCATCAGACGGACGCCATGTGTACAGGTTGGGAATGGCGCGCATGGCTTCCAGCTGCTCGATGGGCTGGTGAGTCGGACCGTCTTCACCCAGACCAATGGAGTCGTGAGTAAATACGTGAACCACCTGTGCACCCATCAGCGCAGACATGCGAACTGCGTTGAACATGTACTCAACGAAGACCAGGAAGGTGGCATCGTAGGGAATAAATCCACCATGCACGGCAATACCGTTGGCAATCGCGCCCATACCGAATTCACGTACACCATAGTGCAGATAGTTACCGGAGAAGTCTTTTGCTGAGATGGACTTCGCCCCTTTCCAGAAGGTCAGGTTGGAAGGTGCCAGGTCAGCTGACCCACCGAGGAATTCGGGGAAAACGGGACCCAGTTCATTAAGAACATTCTGGGATGCCTTGCGAGATGCAATCTTCTCGCCTTTTTCCTGGAATTCCTTGATCAGTTTTTCACCGTCAAAGTCTGCGGGTAATTCGCGTGAGTAACGACGTTTCAGCTCTTTGGCCAGATCAGGATAGGCTTTTTCATAGGTAGCGAGTTTTTCATTGTACTCGGCTTCCAGTTTGGCGCCTTTTTCCTTGGCATTCCAGGCGTCGTAGATTTCCTGGGGAATTTCGAACGCAGGGTAATCCCAGCCCAGCTGTTTACGAGCCAAAATAACTTCATCTTCACCCAATGCAGCACCGTGGCTTTCTTCCTTGCCTTCCTTGTTGGGAGAGCCGAAGCCGATGACGGTTTTGCAGATGATCAGGCTGGGACGATCAGTCACTTTCTTGGATTCAACGATAGCAGCATCGATTTCATCAGCATTATGGCCATCGATAGGACCAATAACATTCCAGTTATAAGCCTGGAAACGCTCTGCTGAGTTATCGGTAAACCAACCCTGCACTTCACCATCAATGGAAATACCGTTGTCATCGTAGAAAACGGTCAGGTTACCAAGACCCAACGTACCGGCCAAAGACGCGGCTTCGTGGCTGACGCCTTCCATTAGGCAGCCGTCACCAGCAAACACGTATACATGATGATCAACAATGTTATGGTCATCACGGTTGAACTGGGCAGCCAGAGTACGTTCAGCGATAGCCATGCCTACCGCGTTACCGAGACCTTGTCCCAGCGGGCCTGTGGTGGTCTCAATACCATCGGTATAACCGTATTCAGGGTGGCCTGGTGTTTTGGACCCGATCTGACGGAACTGTTTCAGGTCATCAATGGAGAGGTCGTACCCAGAGAGATGCAGCAGCGAGTAATGCAGCATTGAACCGTGACCGTTGGAAAGAACAAAGCGATCACGACCATTCCAATGGGGATTGGCAGGGTTATGCTTGAGGTGTTTGGTCCAAAGCACTTCAGCAATATCAGCCATTCCCATTGGCATACCCGGGTGGCCTGAATTGGCCTTTTGGACGGCATCCATGGAAAGGGCACGAATCGCGTTAGCGAGCTGGCGTTCTGTGGGCATGACGTTAATAGCTCCTGATTGTGGCTTGAGAATCGACGGTAGAACGACTCTATCGACCTTGAAGTAATAAAACTACGCAACTTTACTACTAAATGCTATTGGTCATTAGTGCCATAGCACTCGGTGGTGCGTATGAAAATCATGTATTGAAGTCATTATACAGCTTCAATCATGCATTTATCATGACTATCTCTGTAACTTTAGGGGTATACCTGTCTTTGTTGAATGTCTGTGTTCAATTATTCAATGTTCTGAGGTTACGAACGTAATGTTACAGATGTTGTACAGGCTACTGCTTATGAAGCAAGGACGTACTTGCATGAATTTGTTTGTACAAAACGGGAAGTGTAGCAGGGCTGTCATTTTCTGATTCAAGAAAAATCTGTTCTTCCTGTTTTGGGAAGATCATCGCTTTTGAGAAATGATGATCAATGCCCTCATCTATTCTTTTGGTTTCTCTTCTTGAATTTCAAGCGGGTATCCCATCTTTTGGCTCTTTTACGGATAGGACGAACGTTAAAAATCAGGCAAGAGGAACACCTTGAATAACTCACCATAACAAATTTTCGGTGTTTAAGAAGGCAATAGATAAAAACAATCAGAGTAATTTTTTTTGTAGTTTTTTATTTTTTGTAATTGTAATGCTGGAAATAGTGATATCCATCATTTTTACATTAATATCAATAGGTTATGTACATAAATCGTGTGTTTTCGAACGCCGTTCAATAAATGTAACTATAATTATTTGTTATGGAAAAAAACATCGTTTCTAACGGGAAATGATGATTTTGCGATTTGACCGAAACCGTTTCATAGACCAATGTATAAGTGAATACAGGTTGCTACGTGATAGCTCCAGCTTCCTCAGCCCAGCGATGATCAAGATTCGAACAACAGGTTGACACGAACCTCGTGTTTTGAATATTCGCGCCCTCGGCTTCATGGAAAGCTTCGTTTTCATTGGCTATTAATCGTTACCGTTCGCAAAGTAATGGTGCTCCTTTCAAATGGTCGGCTCCGATAACGATTAATGGTAATGGTGGTGGTTCGAAATTATTCATGGATTGAACCAAAGTGCAGACGATAGCTCTCTGTCCTTCCATGCGGAAATGTCTGACGTTGAGGAACTGGTCTTGTAATACAGTTATCAGCTGTCGCTTCCCTGTCTCAAGGAGTTTCGGGTACTACCCGTGACTCGCATACCGGTTGTATGGAATACAACACTCTAATCACAATTACTGTTGCGCCGAGCTGCGCTCAAGGATCTTATCCATGGCTGCACCCGACGATCGTCCTTTGAGAGATGGAACTTCCCGGAACCATCCGTTATTTGAAAAAGTGGGGATGCCTAGCGCTCTTCGCTGGGGCTATCTGGGCCTACTCCTCTTCATGACCGGGAATGGTACCGAGACCAACTTCATTTCCACACACATGAATGCCATGTTTGGTGGAAATGCGGCTATTTTTGTTCAGAACGTCATTGCTCTGTATGGTATTTCCGTGATCATTGCGGCTTATCTGGGCGGTGTATTATCTGACCTTTTCGGGCCGCGTCGCGTCATGACGGCAGGCTTTATCATTTGGGTGGTATTCGAAGTCCTCTTCCTGATCTCAATGGGAAAAGGGTATGAATACTTGACTCTACTCACGTATTTCTTCCGAGGGTTTGGCTTCCCGCTCTTCGCTTTTGGCTTCCTGGTGTGGATAAACGACACCGCTGATGATGATCGCCTGGGGGCGGCTGTAGGTTGGTTCTATGTCGTATTTACCGGCGGGATGCCCACGGTAGGTGCCTTGATCGCATTTTTCACCATTCCCCTATTTGGTGGCGGAACCCATGGCGAAACGATGACGTTGTGGCTTTCCATCATTCTGGTTGTACTTGGCTTCCTGTGCATCCAATTGAAAGTGCGTTTGCATAACGCCGATAAGCGGACGGCGCCTGCCAATGAATCCAATCTTTATGTCATCACCAGTGGATTACGTTTATGTAAACGTGAACCACGTGTTCTGATTGGCTTTTTGATCCGTCTGGTTAACACTGCGCCACAGTTCGGTATGTTGATTATCATGCCAGGTGTTATTGGTCATGATCTTGGCTGGGGTGAATCCAAATGGATGATGATGACAGTCATCGTCTTCTCCGGAAATATCCTGCTGAATGCCGTTTTCGGTAACATCGGAGACCGTTGGGGCTGGTTGCGTACCGTGCGTACCTTTGGCCTGGGCGGGGCAGCTGTTGGCCTTCTCCTGTGGTGGTACGTTGCGCACTGGGTGACGCCCGGCTCTCTATGGGGCTATTGGGTGACTATCGCTGCCGGGCTTGTTTTCTCTATCCTGATGGCCGGTTTTGTGCCCATGGGTGCCATCATGAGTGAGCTGGCTCCCAAAGGCGAGCGTGGTTCTGCCATGGCCATGTATGGCGCCGCCGCCGGTGGTGCAGCATTCCTTGGCCCTCTGGTCGTTGCTGTCATCAAGCCATTTGCCGGTAATCCCGGGGTGGTTTGGACATTCGTTATCCTTTATGTCATTGCCTTTCTGGTATCCAAAAAGGTGGCGGTTGATCAGCCCAAGTATCGTCCTGCGAAGAAGCAGAAGTAATCGTTTATTCTCAGTCGATACCGTTATTTTCAATGTGAAAAAGATTCGTTGATCGAAAAACACGAACGGGGCCTTTAAGGCTCCGTTCGTGTTCTGAAGGTGGCTATAGTATGGATTGATATTAGCTCATTACATGCTTGTGCTAGGCACCTATTCCCTTGCAGTGTAGACTGCTATCACCCATGAGGATCAGGCGATGTATTTCTGGTCCAAATAGACGGAACATGGTGCCACTCATTAACGTGTCGTTTGGGACTGGATGATATCCAGGGGCTTTCCAATAGCGATAGTCTTTGTGGTGGCAGATACTAGCATTAAAATAAATGGTGCCATTGAGAGTCTCTTTCATCGTAGCGCATTGAGTAATTTGCGCGCTTCTCGACGAAATATTTCAAACAACCATTTATCTTCCTACTTACAGTTAGAGTTAGTCGAGGAAAGAAGATCATAATGAGTGAATACTCCCTGTTTACATCTGAATCTGTTTCTGAGGGGCATCCTGACAAAATTGCTGACCAAATATCTGATGCAGTACTGGATGCATTGATTGCACGTGATAAACAGGCGCGTGTTGCATGTGAAACGTTGGTAAAAACCGGTGTTGCCATTGTGGCAGGCGAGATCACGACCAGTGCATGGGTTGATCTTGAAGATCTCGTTCGTCAGGTCATTCTGGATATCGGATATACCTCATCGAATGTCGGGTTTGATGGCGCTACCTGTGGTGTATTGAACCTGATCGGAAAGCAGAGTGTCGATATCGCTCAGGGTGTGGATCGCAGCAAGCCTGAAGATCAGGGCGCGGGCGACCAGGGGCTGATGTTTGGTTATGCAACCAATGAAACGCCTTCCTACATGCCGGCTCCGATCTACTATGCGCACCGTCTGGTACAGCGTCAGTCTGAACTGCGCAAGGATGGCACACTGCCCTGGTTACGCCCCGATGCGAAAAGTCAGGTCACTTTCCGTTATGACGAAGATGGTCAGCCTACTGCGGTAGACGCGGTTGTTCTTTCCACTCAACATGATGGTGATATCTCTCAGGAAGACCTGCGCAACGCGGTTGAAGAGCTTATTATTCGTGACGTTTTACCCAAGGAGTGGTTGAGTGAAAATACTCGTTTCCACATTAATCCTACCGGTAAATTCGTGATTGGCGGCCCAGTGGGTGATGCAGGGCTGACCGGCCGTAAAATTATTGTTGATACCTATGGTGGTATGGCGCGTCACGGCGGCGGGGCTTTCTCCGGTAAGGATCCGTCCAAGGTTGACCGTAGTGCTGCATACGCAGGCCGTTATGTAGCAAAGAATATTGTGGCTGCCGGTTTGGCTGATCGTTGTGAGATCCAGGTCTCTTATGCGATTGGTGTCGCTGAGCCTACTTCCGTGTCCATCAATACCTTCGGTACGGGTAAGATCTCGGATGATCGTATCGTTGAATTGGTGCGTGAGCATTTCGACTTGCGTCCTTATGCCATTACCAAAATGCTGGACCTGCAGCACCCGATGTATCAGCTGACAGCCGCGTATGGTCACTTCGGACGTGAACCTTTCGAGCATACTTACGAGTGGGTCGATAGCAATACGGGTGAAACCAAATCCGAAACTTTCACGGCTTTCCCCTGGGAAAAAACCGATAAGGTGGACGCGCTCAAGCAGAGTGCAGGAATTTAATCCCGAGTCAGGTTTGGCTTCAGGAGGTTCTTCTTCCCATTGCGGCATTGTCCTTGTGGAGATAAAACCTTACCGAACACTCGGCTTTATTCTGTTGCAGATTCAATCAAACGCCTCGCTTTTGCGAGGCGTTTCTTTTTTATAAAAAATTTTATGCCAAAAGAAGGGTCTAGGTCGCTATTTTTAGTCTGGCTTAAGCTCTTGGGATGATAATATTGACATAAAATTTTGCCGACAACGCGGTAGGCTGCTTTGCGTTTTACTCCATGTTTTTTTCAGCACTTTCTGCCCGCACGTCCTTTTCGCATACCTGGGCTGTATAGATGAAAATGTAAAGGTGGATGTACTCAGACCACAAAGCATGTTGCCATTCTGTCGTGATTTCTATCCGTGTTAACGCATTGATGGCTATTCGATGGATGTAATCCTTTGAGGTCGGAATCTCCTGTCAGGAAAGCGGTTCTGTTATCAGGTGTTGTTGATAGCCCTGTGTTGTCAAACTGTCCCCGTTTGTTGGTTTGGTGCAGGGAACCGGCGGGTTGTGAATTATAAATGGTGTGTACTTTGAAAGAGCCCGCTGTTTTTAACTTTTGTTATTTTCTGGCTGATGTTAAGTGCATAACACGCTTTCAGCGTGGGTTATTGAGGATGTAATGAGTTTACTTCGTAGAAAAAGAATTGAGGTCATGACTGATGGAGGTACTCAGCAGTCTCGATTGAACAAGGTGCTAAACAGTACTGACCTTGTGATGTTGGGTTTGGGTGCTATGGTGGGGACGGGTATTTTCGTCTTGACCGGTATTGGTGCAGTATCGGCGGGCCCCGCCCTCTCTATCTCTTTTCTGATCGCGGCTTTGGCATGCAGTTTGTCAGCACTTTGCTATTCCGAATTTGCCTCGATGATTCCAGTGGCTGGGTCAGGTTACATATACAGTTATGCCACGTTAGGAGAAATATTCGCCTGGGTGGTCGGCTGGAGCCTTCTGGCTGAATATGGCTTGGCAACGGCCGCTGTATCCGTCGGATGGTCGGGCTATTTTCAGGTTCTGTTAAGTAGTGTAGGGATGCATCTCCCCATTGAATTGACCGCTGCTCCCGGTGTAAGCAGTACCGGTCAGGAAACATGGTTCAACCTGCCGGCCTTTGTGATCATGATGGCCGTGACGTTACTACTGTCTCTTGGTATTCGTGAGTCCAAGCGAATCAACAACCTTTTGGTCTTCATCAAAGTATTGGTGGTATTGATCGTGGTTGTAGTCGGGATGTTTTATATAAAGCCTTCGAATCTTCAGCCTTATGCGCCGTTTGGGGTCTCCGGTATTTTCAGCGCGGCAGCTTTGGTCTTTTTCTCTTTTATCGGCTTTGACGCGGTGTCCTCTGCTGCTGAAGAGGTCAAGAATCCACAGCGTAGTCTACCCATCGGTTTGCTTGGTTCCCTGGGGATTTGTGCGGTGCTCTATGCATTGGTCGCACTGGTTTCAACAGGTATTGTCCCTTTCCACGAATTTGCCGGGGTGAATGATCCCATCGCACTTGTGTTTTCCCGTGCGGGGGTCGCTTGGCTCCACTATTTGGTGAGTGTTGCTGCTGTATTGGGGATGTTGGCTGTAATTCTTGTTATGGCCTACGGCCTGACGCGACTCACCTTTGCCATTTCTCGCGATGGCTTGTTACCCCAATGGCTGTCACGGGTAAACGATCGCCAGATTCCAGTGGCTTCCACGTGGGTGCTAGGCACGCTATCAGCCTGTATCGCTGGCGTTGTGCCATTGGGTACGCTTGCTGAACTGATCAACATGGGCACATTGATGGCATTCATTCTGATGTCTATTGCCGTGCCAGTGTTACGCATTCGAAGGCCAGGGTTGAAACGAGCTTTTAAAATGCCAATCCCTTTTGTATTGGGGCCAGTCTCTGTCATTATCTGCCTGATATTGGCCTTCAGTCTGCCTCATGAAACATGGGTTACATTTGTTGTATGGCAGTTAATTGGCCTGGTTGTATATTTTGGTTATTCGAGGCGCCACGCGATTCTTGCCAATCTGGAATAAACAAGGCAATTAGTTCTGCGCGTGAAGAAACATTCATAGGTATCGATTTTTGAAATCGGTACCTTTTTTTGCGTGAGTATTTTATTTGGGCATTTTGTTTGGACGGCCCGTTCTCGCCATGTTTACTCTGACTGGCACTAAAATTGCTTCCTGTTACAGACGTTTTGTATGGACATGACTGCTTGGCTGAAATGCCTTGGCCTATCCTATAAGGGGAGTAATACATGAGGTCTGTGACTCACACGAGCCATTATCGCTATCGTATCTTTATACTGTTATTCACGATTGCACTGATCAATTATGTTGATCGGGGGGCTCTCTCTTTTGCTGCCAATGATATTGCTGCGGAGTACCATTTCGATAAAGTGCAGCTCGGTTCAGTGCTCAGTTATTTCGGTATTGGCTATCTGGTAGGCTCTGTTTGTGGCGGACTGTTGGCTGATAGGTTTGGTACCAGGCGTGTATGGCTTTATGCAGGCGTCCTATGGTCCCTGTTTGAAATTGCCTCCGCATGGGCGGGTAATATAGGCATTATGTTCTTCAGTGGATCGGCATTGATGGGGTTTGCAGTGATTCGAGTCCTGTTTGGTCTCACAGAAGGACCGGCCTATGCCTTGATGAACAAGGCTATTTCCCTTTGGGCATCGGATCATGAGCGGGGCGTTGCGCTCGGAATCGGGCTGGTGAGCACTCAGGTAGGGGCTATGCTCACTGCTCCCATTGCCGTTGGGTTGTTGCTGCTGACGCATGATTGGCGCCTGATGTTCCTGATTCTGGGTGTACTGTCACTGATTTCCATGGCTGTCTTTGCCCGGATGTATTCTGATACCCCTCAGCGCCACCCACGGGTTTCCCCACATGAACGTGCTTTGCTGCGTAATGGGCAGCGTCATTCGGAAGAAGATGCCGGCGCATCCGTTCCCTGGTGGTATTTCTTTCGTAACCGTACGCTGGTATTCAATGCATTGGGATATTTCACCTTTTTGTATATCACGTTCACATTAGCGACCTGGATGCCCAAATATTTGCAGGATAACTTTCACTATAACCTGCATGCGCTCTGGTATGTGGCCATGATCCCATGGAGTGGTGCCTGTATCACGGTCATCCTGGGCGGGAAAATCTCTGATTGGCTGTTGAAGCGTTTTAATAACTATCGTGTGGCTCGTAACCTGTTTGCAGCGATTTGCTTGTTGCTAACCGCTTGCTGCTTCATTTTGATTCCCTGGGTGCATTCGGCATTTTATGTAGTTCTTCTGATGATGTTGGGGAATGCAGTGAATGCGACAGTGAATAATGTGTACTGGTCTGTTGTTATCGATGTAAGCCCAAAAGGCTCAGTAGGCACTTTCAGTGGCATGACTCTCGGAGTGGCCGATTTGGCATCCATCCTTTCCCCGTTTCTGGGGGGGGTGCTGTCACAGTCTTATGGATACAGTGCCATCTTCGTAGTAACTGCATTCATTGCGCTGTGCAGCATGTGTGCAATGCTATTGTTACAGCCTGAAAAACGCATCCTTGCTCCTGCATGAAGTCCATCATCCACTTTCAGCCTGGACTAAAAACTTTCCGATAGATCCTCCAATGTTTGCTATTGTCATTATTCAGGCAGCGTCTTTTTATCGTGGGGGGTATTATGCGTCTTATTGGTCAACTGAATTCTCCGTACGTAAGGCGGACAGCCATCGCATTACGTTATCTGGGCATTCCTTTTGAGAGTGAAGCGCTCTCCGTTTTTTCGGATTTGGAACGATTCTCCGCAATCAATCCGCTCCTGAAAGCGCCCACGTTCGTGTGCGATGACGGAACAGTCTTGATGGATTCAACGTTGATTGTCGATTATCTGGCAGAGAGTCAATCCACGAAAACCTCATTGATACCATCCTCTGATGCGCTGCGGCTTCAGGATGTTCGCTTGAACGGGTTGGCTCTCACAGCCGCCGATAAAGCGGTGCAACGTGTCTATGAAGACCGTCTTCGTGAAGAAGGCAAGCGGGATGCCAGATGGATCGAGCGAGTAGAAGGGCAATTGGAAAACGCCTGGAAAGAGATTGATCAATTGTTGGGGCAATGGGATTCAATGCCTACAGATTCGTCTCTTTCAATGGGGGCGATTACAACGGCGGTTGCCTGGACGTTCTCTACTCATCTTTTGCCCGAGATTATTTCGGAATGGTTGCTACCCAATGTGAATCAGTGGGTAGCCCGGGTTGAATCCTTGCCACTCTTCAAAGAGTTCGCTTTTCCTGTTGAAGAGTAATTCGCTGGCAGGCTCCTCTTTCTTCCTCAGGCAGAGGAGCCATTAAAAAGGCTCACGTGGTTATCCTGTGAATAACTTGTGAAATTGCTGCTTGTTTTTTGTGTGCAAATAAAAACAACAAGAATGTATAGCTCAAAAAATCCACTAACAGCAGGTGTTTCAAGGATATATATTCGGTGGATAAATTCTTGTTTTGGAAAACATGGACACAAGTGAGAATCTACACTATATAGTGTAGGGCGCGTGCAATGATCACTACATATGGTATAATTCCTTGATAGTGAGAAAGGTCTTTAGGTGCCGTTGTCAAGTAAATTTTTTAAATATTGGTATCTTTTTCAAAGACAAAAATTCAACACAAGATTTCTTCAAGGCGTGTTAGCTTATACCGCTGTACAGAAGCGATAATTTCACCTGACAAGCCTTTGTTTTCCCATACAACACAATACTGTTGCTTGCTTTCCAACCTGACTATGACGGTAACCAGTTTGGGAAATGCTCAAGCAGCAATGATTGACATGACAAGGACTCAAGACGCAATGACGACAACAACGGTTGAACAAAACACGATGGCTCAATCTGCTGTTATGGTCGTAAAGGACGGTGGCAAACGTCAGATGCCCTTCGACCCTGCGCGTCTCGACCGTTACCTGACCCGTATTCAGGCAGAATTCCCCGAGCTGGATGTCAGCGATTATCGCCGCAAGGTATTCAGTTTCATCGAACGTCGTGAGCAAATTAATGCCGACGATATGGTGAGCCATCTGATCCGTGAAGCCGAGTCACGTACAGATGTCGCAACGCCTGAGTGGGAATTGTTCGCCGCTCGTCTTTACCTGAATCGCTTGTATAAAAAAGCGAGCAAAAACCGTTTTTACAACGATGACGATAAGTACGGCTCCTACGTTGGTTTGCAGGAAAGCCTGGGCGAGCGGGGCATCTATTCAGGCGATATTCTGCGCAACTATTCCAAGGATGAGTTGGTTGACGCCGGCAAGATGATCGAGCCCGAGCGTGACAAGCTGTTTACTTACAATGGTCTGTACCTGTTGGCGACGCGCTATCTGGCGACTGACCATACGCGTAATGTGTATGAACTTCCGCAGGAACGTTGGCTAACCATTGCGCTCTACCTGATGCAGAATGAACCGCGTGAGCGCCGTATGCATTTGGTACGTGAGGCCTACTGGGCGCTGTCCAACCTGTACATGACCGTTGCAACACCTACGCTGGCCAATGCCGGCAAGATCGGCGGCCAGTTGTCCAGCTGCTTTATCGATACGGTAGATGACAGCCTTCAGGGTATCTACGACAGCAACACCGACGTTGCTCGTGTTTCCAAGCACGGTGGGGGTGTGGGCGCTTATCTGGGCTATGTGCGTAGCTCCGGTTCTTCTATTCGTGGTGTGCCCAACTCCAGTGGTGGCGTGGTGCCGTGGGTCAAGCAGCTTAACAATACGGCTGTCAGCGTTGACCAGTTGGGACAACGTAAAGGTGCCATCGCGGTATACCTGGATGTTTGGCATCGTGATATCGAAGCTTTTCTTGATCTTCGTCTGAATAACGGTGATCAGCGTTTGCGTGCCCACGACATCTTTACCTCGGTCTGTATACCTGATCTTTTCATGGAAAAGGTCGAGACCCGTGGCGACTGGTACCTGTTCGATCCGCATGAGGTGAAGGCCGTTAAAGGCTGGTATTTACAGGACTTCTATGACGAGCAGCGTGGTCGTGGCACTTTCCGTGAGAAATATGAAGAGCTGGTGGCTGATGAGCGTATCAGCCGCAAGATCGTCAAGGCGATTGATATCTTCAAGCGCATCATGATCAGTCAGCTGGAAACCGGTAACCCCTTCATGTTCTATCGCGATCAGGTAAATCGCATGAATCCGAACAAACACGAAGGGATGGTGTATTCCAGTAACTTGTGCACTGAAATTCTTCAGAACATGAGTCCGACTCGTCTGATTCAGGAAGTGATCAGCGGTGATCAGATCGTTATTTCCAAGAAAGCCGGTGATTTTGTGGTTTGTAACCTCTCGTCCATTAATCTTGGGCGTGCTGTTGTGGCGGAGTCTGACGATCTGGTAAACCCGGATGTATTGGAGCGCCTGATCAATATCGAAGTCCGTATGCTTGATAACGTTATTGATCTCAACGTTCTTCCAGTGCCACAAGCAACGATCACTAACCATAAATATCGTGCCATTGGCCTGGGAACGTTCGGTTGGCACCATTTGCTGGCGCTGAAAGGGATTGAGTGGAACTCCCCCGAAGCAGAAGACTATTGTGATGCTCTTTATGAGCGCATCAACTATCTGTCTATCAAGGCCAGCATGGAGCTTGCGAAAGAAAAAGGCAGCTACAAAGTCTTTAAAGGCAGTGATTGGCATACGGGCGAATACTTCGAGCGTCGCCAGTACAATAGTGATGAATGGCAGGCCTTGGCTGCCAATGTCGCTGAGTTCGGTGTGCGTAATGCCTACTTGCTGGCAGTGGCGCCTAACATGAGTACAGCGCAGATTGCCGGGTCTACAGCATCCATCGATCCAATTTATAGCGTGTTCTATTACGAAGAGAAAAAGGACTATCGTCGTCCTGTTGTGGCACCAGAGCTTTCTCTGGACACCTATTCTTTCTACGAGAAAGGCGCTTATAAAGTCGACCAGTTTGCCAGTGTTCGCCAGAATGGCCGTCGGCAGCGGCACGTGGATCAGTCCATCAGCTTCAACTTTTATGTACCAAGCAGTATTCGCGCAAGTACATTGCTTGATTTGCACATGACCGCGTGGAAAGAGGGACTGAAAACCACCTACTACGTACGTTCCAATGATATGGATATTGCTGAGTGCGAATGGTGCTCCAGCTGATTCATAAAACGCGGATCATACCCATGAACCTAAAACAGCCCTTCTCTAATGTAGGGCTGTAGTTGCATTGAGTTGCATCGGCGAAACAGTTTTACAAGAAGAATCGTCACATCAGCTAAAACATTGCTGCCAGGCGGTCTTATTAAATAGATCCGAACAGGATCAACTCTTTATCTTCAATACGCTGATACACTCAGGCCTATGGGCATTACCTGGTCCTCAGCGTTAGTCAGCACTTCCAGGGCAGGAATCCATGACCTCCATTTCATCCCAGCAGTTGGATCGTATCAAGATCCTCGAACCGCTCAATCCCAACCGTTCAACCGGTATTATCAATGGTAAGGCAAGCGGCGTGCTCAACTGGAACGATATCCCGTATCCTTCGTTCTATCGTGCCTATAAAGAGCTGTCGACCAACTACTGGATTCCCGATGAAGTTGACATGAAAGGGGATGCCAAGCAGTACGGTGAACTGTCTGCGCGCGAGAAGTACGCCTATGACGCTATCATTGGTCTGCTGGCTACGCTGGATTCTCCGCAGACGCGTTTCATCTATAACGTTGCCGAATACATCACTGATCCCGCTGCACACGCGAATGCTGCCATTATCGGTCAGCAGGAAGTCATTCATAATGAAAGTTACTCTTATGTACTAGCTTCCATTACCGATTTGCAGAACCAAAATCGTGTTTTTGACTTGGCGCGCACGCATCCAACCATCATTGAACGTAACCAGCCCATCATGGAGTCCTACAATGATTTCATGAAGGCCAAAACGCCAATGAATCTGGTGAAGTCATTAATTCAATCTTCCATTCTGGAAGGGATTAACTTCTATTCCGGTTTTGCCTATTTCTACAACCTGGTACGCCAGAACCGTATGACGGGGACCGGTAAGATCATCAGCTTTATCAACCGTGATGAGTTGGCACACTCCAAGTTCATCAGTGAGTTGATCCGTGCCATTATCGGGGAAAATGAGTTCCTGCAAGGGGACGAGCTGACGGAATATACCCACAACGCCTTTGCCCATGCGATTGATCTGGAAACCAAATGGTCTTCCGAAGTACTGGATGGCATTGATGGTATCGACATTGACGAGATGGTGAATTACGTCAAGTACCGCGCCAACAAGATGGCCGGTATGTTGGGTATCGAAAAAATCTATACTGAAAGCAATGACAACGTCATGCCATGGATCAAGGCATACGCAGACAACTTCACTGAAACCAAAACCGATTTCTTCGAAATGCGTAATGCTAGTTATAAGAAAACCAACCTGGATAATGGCTTCGACGATCTGTAAAAGCGACTGATAGGGTTCGCATAGGATGGCGTTGGGATAAAAGGTATCTGTCATGAAGCTTTTGCTTGCCTATGACTCATTGAGTGGCAATACCAGGGAAGTGGCCCACCAGATCAAAACAGAAGCAGAGCACTTCGGCCACATCATCACGGAGATTTACGTGACGATCGAGTCTCTGGGCGACGTTGTTCCGTTACCGTTTACAGAAGATACCTTTGATCTCTATGTGTTGGGATCATGGAGTTCCAACTCTGGTCGTACACCGCCGGAAATGAAGGAATTCATTGCTGAATTGTACGATCAGGTAGGAAAGCCACAGCATGTTGCCGTTTTTGGAACGGGCGAAACCCAGTGGGGGGAAGAGTTCTACTGTGGTGCAGCCAAACGCATGGCCGCTTTTTTCGCATCCCGTTATCCACGGTTGGAAATTGAACAAATGCCTCATGGCGAAAGAGACCATGTGGCCATTACCGAGTGGACCCGACAGGTTCTCTCATCAAGGAGCAAGCAGCTAAATGAACACGCTCAACATTACCTCGCCTGAAGAGTTCAGCGCTGCGTTGGAAGAGCACCCACAGTTGTTGGTGGACTTCTATAAGGATGATTGTCCTGGCTGCAAAATGCTGGATCTGTCATTGGGTAAATTTGTTGCTACGCCAGCAGCTGAGGGCGTAACGCTCGCCAAAGTGAAGCTTGAAGTGATTGGTGAGGAGTTCTTTTTCTCACACCGCCTTCGTCAGACACCCACATTATTGTATTTCCGTAATGGTAAAGAAGCCGGGCGTTCTGCTGGTTTCGTTCCACCGGCCAAGATCGAATCACTGGTCAAGGAAACCAACTGATCGTACAGCGTGATCAAGCCAATTTATTTTCTGGAAGCCCTCTCTTTGAGGGCTTTTTTAGGGCTATACCCTATGCGGTATTCTGAAGCTTGTTTATATCTTAACTTTTTAGATGAGAATTTTTATCATTAGTGTTGATTTATCATTTGCCATGACCTACTATGAACTCATGATGTTTGCCAAGCATCATATTTGCTATCAGTGAACACTCGTTCATGCAACGTTGTTCATGCATAGCATCTCCTCATCAAGCTAGTCACGGTCTATTTACCGCTCCCCTGGGAGCGGTTTTTTTTGCTTACTCAAATGTTCACACTGTTTTTATCATATTGAGGCAGGGAACGCCTCCACCCCAAAAGTCAGGTATGACCTCAAGAGGAATAAAACCGGTGGCCAGATAGAATCGTCTGGTTTTGTCATAAAAGGGGGAGGGCAGGCCGCTATCCAACGTCTTGACCAATAACCATTGATGGCCTTGCTGTTGGGCATATTCCTCTGCGAGACGAACCAACTGGCGTCCAATACCTGTCCGATGGTAGTCAGGCATGATGGCCATAAAGTGGATTTCCGATGCATTTTCACTGGAGGACTGTAGGGAAATAATGCCTACGGCCGTATCGCCACAATAGGCTGCCCACGTATCGCGCTCTGCCACTTCCCTGATATACATGTCGTTTGACTTCTCGTCTTCAAACCATTCAGGCAGTGCACTGATGATTGAGCGGGTGATCGTAGAGCGCTCATGGCCAAGTTTTATACGTTTAATAATTGTCCTTACGATGTTGTCCATAGATGCAAATAGTGCTACTTGGATAGATGTATTTTTCGTCCGATGACAACGGTAAGAGAAATCCTTTAGGTGGCAGGCTCTACACTTCGAAAGCGAGCTAACCAAATTTTTCAAAACCCATCGCTAGGAAAAAGACAGAAAATCTTGCCTCTAATGAGAAATAATATCATTTGTATTGACTTCTCATTAAACAAACCCTAATATGAATCCTGTGATGTTTGCCAAGCATCACATTTGCTATCCGTGAGCACGCATTCTTCGTGTCGTTCACATTTAGCATCTCCTCATCAAGCTAGTCACGGTCTTTACCCGCTTTGGAACTTCCAAAGCGGGCTTTTTCGTCTTCTCGTTGTTGTTATCCGAGGTTTTTGGTAATATCCTTGTTACAGCATTCTTCGCTTGATGAGGCGAAAGAAGCACTAGAGCCCGCCGTTAGAGCAGGCCTTTGGCAAAGAGGATCGTCACACCGTGGCGATCTTTTTTATTGTTTGTCATTCGGGAAGACTTTCCAGCGCCAATAAGACGAAGCTCGCCAACCAATGGCTTCCCATGTAGTCTTCATCAATATGGTCAAGCGCTATCAGTAGATGTTTGTCAACAGCCGCAAATACCCTCTCCCTTCTTGGATCATCCTCTTTCCAACTGGAAGCCAATTGTAGCCAGCACCATGCGCGCGAAATATTCAGACCATCCAAATGTGCAAGCTTACCGTCTGAACGATCTGTTACCAGCGCGGGTGAAAAGAGAGTCGCGGGTGCTCCTTTGGCAATGAAGGGCAAAAAGTCACCCAGCCATGACTCAAATTCGTCAGGAGGAAGCACTTGCTTCATGCACAGCGCTTCTATCAATGTAGGGGACAGAAATTCATCGCCGCCGGGTTCCCAGGCCTGGCTGTGACGATCATCGATAAACCACTCTCTGGCCGCATCCTCCAACTGTCTGGTGAGTGCGTCGGTATTTTCTCTTTCTTCCGGGAAATGTGTCTCAATCGTATGGCTGTAATCAAGTGCCAAAATTGTTGCAAATGCACTATTGGCATGTGTGCCGGTTCTAATGGGATAGACCTGTTTAGGCCAGAAAGAAAGGAAACTTTCCACGATCAGCGTTTCTAGAGGTCGAAGATGTTCGCCTGCCCGCTGTGCTGAGCTATCTGGACTGGTTCGAAGTTCTTTAGCCAATTTCAACAGCCATGCCCATCCGTAAGGGCGTTCAAAGGAACTTCTTCCCGGTTGTTGGAAATAGGCAACTTCTCCGCCGACAGCTTTAGCTGTAATCGCTCGGTCAAACAAATGTTGGATAGCCCCGATTATCTCTTCCGGCAACGGATAGCGTAAAAGCCGAGCCAGCAGCCAATAACTGTGAACACTAGAGTGCCAATCAAAACTGCCGTAAAACACGGGATGCAATGCGCGTGGTGAAACGTTATCCAACGACTCGTTCATGACCAGCATGAGATGGTTGGGATACTCTCTTTCCACATGCCCTAACGCCATTCTGGCTAATCGGGGTAATTGCTCTTGCATTAAAATTGCTTTATCAGACATATCCGATTTCCGTTTCGTGAAGATAGGGCAAGCATAAGCATGCGAGCGGCGTGATTAAAAATGTAGTACCAGCAAGTTCATTAGGCATGTGATGGCAAATAATAGAATGAGTGCCGTCGGTAATTGGGCTTTAATGACACTGTACTTGTCTGGCAATTCGAGCAATATGGCGGGCACAATATTGAAATTGGCGGCCATTGGCGTCATTAATGTACCGCAGAAGCCGGCCAACATGCCCATGGAGGACATGATGGCGGCATTGCCATGAAAATCACCGACGATGAGTGGTAGGCCTATGCCTGCCGTCATGACGGGGAACGCAGCAAATGCATTTCCCATGATCATGGTGAAGAGAGCCATGCCCAGGCAATAAGCCGTAATGATGATAATGGGCAGATTCAGCGGAACTATCGTGAGAATAAGTTGTGAAACGATATGGCCCACCCCTGCTGTAGCAAAGATTCCCCCCAACGCAGCAAGCATTTGCGGTAGCACTGACGCCCACCCGACGGTATCCAGTATCTTGCGGCTTTCATCCATGGGCTTGAGAGGTGTTTGTTTCAGCATGACTAGTCCAACGATCAATGCGACCACCGCGCCCAGGACCATTGAGACAAGCGTGCTATTACCAGTGCTCACCAATAATCTGCCCCCTACCTTTATATGGTCCAGTGTCAGTGTTCCAACGAACGTGACCAGTGGAATCAATAAGGCCGGAATAAATAAACGGTTGCCGTAATGCTGCGCATTTTGATGACGTTTCTGTTGGGAGTTGCCTGCACGTCGACTGATTCCCAACCCTCCTATGCTGGCAATCGCCACTGAAACCAATACAAGGCAACCTGTCGCAAATGCACCCAGATCATTTCCAGCAATCAATATAACGGCATTCATTCCCCAGAACAGGGCGTTGTTGAAGCGTTTGGGCGTATGTTTATCCATGATACCCAGCACTGAAATGACGGCGAAGAAAAGCCCGGCGAGTGTATAGAGGCTTTGCAAACCGATCATTGTACCTTTCCCTCTTGAGGCGGTTTATTTTGGGCATACCTTTCTATTTGGGAACGTTGTCGCCAGCGGCGATTAAGTAAAGAGAGGCGAATTGCCTGAATAATGAAGGCACAGATTGCTGGAGGAATCGCCCATATGGCCAAGTGCAGAGGGGCTATATCAATGTGGTACTGTGCCAGAAATCCCTTGATGAGCAAGACAGAGCCAATGGCGAGAAAAATATCCTCTCCGAAAAAAACACCAATATTATCGACAGCGGCAGCTTGGGCACGTATTTCAAGAGAAACATCTGCAGGTAACGAGCCATAGCGATGACGGGCGGCTCCTTCGCTCATGGGCACGATAATAGGGCGTACCATTTGAGCAATTCCTCCAAGCGACGTGAGTCCCAATGCAGCGGAGAGCTGACGCAATACCATGTAGGCCGTGAGTATATGGTGGGGTGATGCGGATTTGATGTGTCCGATCAATTGTTGTGTACGCTCACGTAAACCACAGTGTTCCAATAATCCGATAACAGGCAATGCCAGCCATACGAGCGACATGTAACGGTTGTCATTATATGCCTTGCCCAGTTCAGCAATGACACTGTGTAAATCCAACCCTCCGGCGATACCAGTGGCAATTCCTGCAATAGTTACCACCAACAGAGCATTAAAGCGTAAAGCAAAGCCCACTATAACGATAGCGATGCCAATAAGAGGCCAAAGGGACATAAGAGTGCCTGCTTCTCTTCTTGTGAATGTAGGATGTGTTTGTTTTTGTATTTCTTGTCGTTTCAAGTCTTGCTGCTGTATTTATTGCGCTCATCAGAGGATTCAAAGCGCTGCCATAAGCAGACCCATTAGCCCGTATGGGCGATAGCATCTAGACACTTTATTACGCTATGACCTTACTCGGAACCCAAGACCATGATCAAGTATTGGTTACCGAGCGATGATCGTTGGACTCATGAAGGTTATTACCACACTTTCATGCGTTATTTTGATGATGTAACC
>Ga0157360_1000190_pt1 | contig 27101 bp, 27 predicted proteins | sample AttlaeALBM1_FD_111483 | JGI IMG/M metagenome (GOLD analysis project Ga0157360, IMG submission 111483) | Fungus gardens microbial communities from leaf cutter ant in Ribeirão Preto, State of São Paulo, Brazil - Atta laevigata ALBM1 | ecosystem: Host-associated > Fungi > Mycelium > Unclassified ...
ATAAATGGTAACATGGTAGTTACCAGTTGATCTGCTTAATATCTCGGCCAATATTGATCGCCTTGAGACGTGACTGGCATCGATCGAAAGGTCTTCTTAAGGGCTTTAAGCTGGCTTTAAGACTGTGGGAATCGTCGAAGATTTGATGGAGATATGACCGAATGAAGTTTGTGACACCATTAATAAGAAAAGAAAAATAAATATTAACTTAGCTGTTTTGCCAAGTCATAACAACTTCCATATGATTAAGTTATTGCATTTTCAAGTACAAAGGTACTATTATATATAGAAAAATAGGTAGTAGCATGTGATAGTCTGTCCTAGTGCACAGACCATCACAATCCTATATATAAAAACTCATAGTCTAAGGATTAGATCTTAGACTTAACAATATCTTTTGTTACTATTTAAACTTCACTTCTAAGCTCCTTTGAGCTATAGCATTTAGAATCACAAATCAATAAGTGATTATTTGTGATAGTTTGTTAAGTCTACTGTTTTCTATCCCTCTTGTGTAAGACTCTAGCCAAGATGACTTAAGTCTACTCCAAGTCTAAGTTAACAAGAACTCAATAGAGTCTTTATTTATTTCCTATATACTACTTATACAACTACTACATGGTCTGTGCACCATTTCCCCACACTCATCATGTGACCCTGTGATGTGACCTCATGTGATGTGACTGTGACATGTGATATTTGTCATATAACACTTTTTCACATAGATTTTTCTTTGATAAAAAACTTTTCTTTAGATACCATACTTACTACTATGCTAACAAAGCAATCTCTACCATCAAAAGCATGAAAATACTTGGCAACTCTACAAGAGGTCTATTTTCTGTACATAAGTACCTCTTATACAGGACATATGTACTCTTTATCATACTATATAGATTCTAACTCTGGTACTTCAAAGGTGCCCCTATCTTCTACTCTCTCAAAGAGTTAAAGAAAATGCAACAAAGGGCAGCCCTATGGATCACAGAAGCATTTTGCACATCTCCCACATGGGGAGTTGAAGCTATTGCTGGTCTTATTTCTATTCACTTCTACCTAGACAAACTCATAGGATATTATCACCTATGAGTAGCCTTATTCCCCAAGCAACATGCTATCAATACTCTCCTAGACAAACATCACTCAAAGCAGGCTATCCCTCATCACATAACTACTAGAACACTCAAACAGAATCTTAAAATAAAAAGTCCAATTGTAGATATCAACTATTGCCTAAACCAAATACTACTAGTATTCAACAACCTCAACAAAGAACTGTCTCTGTTTCTGTCTAGTAGATATATTCTCTAATTGTTTCTCTTTTAATGTAGTTAAATACAAAGATGCCAAAGTAAGAACCACCCATCTCAACAAGCTCAAGAACATCTATAGAGCCTCTAAAGATGACCCTAACACCCTTTTCATCATATCAGACATGAGTTTAAAAAACAATGTTGTCATATCTGTTACACATATCCAACAAGGACAAGTTCTAATCACCAAAGCTATATATTATGCTATGAACATCTCAACTACTAAAGTAGAATTATTTACCATCAGATAAGGAATAAGCCAAGCTGCCCATACTGATGGTATCACAAATATAACCATTATCATAAACACTATCTTAGCTACCAAAAGAATATTCAACACTTTGTGCCATCTATTCCAACTACATTCTATTACTATTTCCTATGACCTCAGAGCCTTCTTTAGTAGAGATCCTAGAAATTCTATAACCTTCTGGGATTATCCTAGCAATGATAACTGGCCCCCTCACCATCTAGTCAACAAAGAATCTAAATCATCTAGATTCAACTCTATACTACCTAGCAAAACATCATAGAATTATAGCAAAAAGGATGAATGTGACTCAATTATCCAAAAGTAGCAGATGTACTTTCAAGTATTTGACTATAAAAGAAAAATTTCCTTAACCTCAATGACAATGATAACAAACCTATATAACCTTCATACTTAAAAGGGGGAGCATGGCTTAAATACTTTAACCTCTCCAACTTGCTATACATCTGGGTTACCAGACTTATCACCAACTATACCCTATTGGCAAATACAGGATAAAATTCTTCCCTAATGAGTTATCTTTATGCCTATATGGCCAAGCCCCTCTTAAAATAAGAGACTACATCCTCTATAACTGTAAAAGATATCAACAGTTGTGAAACCCCAAATGAGACTCTCTCAAGGACATTCTTACATTCCTCAACTTCAACCCAAGCATATTCTGCTTTCAAGAAGACATTACATAACTCTTTATATTTACTTTCCCCTTTCTGTACTCTATATAGTCTTGTGTCTCCTATTGTTTCCCTCCTTTTTTCTTTTTTTTCTTTTTTCTCTTAACTTAAGTAGTATCATGACTTAGCAAAACAGCTAAGTCATTATTTAATATTCTTTTCTTTTTATTTTCTTTTATTTTCTTATCGATGGACACGCGGGATAAAAGTGACTCATAAGGAAGCGCGGGACTTTAGTACAAGGTTAAGGTTAGCCATTTGTATAAGTAGTGTAAGAAATCTAATGGGAACTCTATTGAGTTCTCTTTGTCAAATGCTGAACAAAGAGACAGTTGGCTTAATTCCAGTCATTGGACTTTAGCTACTAACACTAGAACTTGATTCCACATCTAGAGCACCGTCTGCCTTGGACCTTGCTCAGTCTTATTCTTATCTATCCAACTCTCGGCCACTGATCATCATGATCAGCAGCCACCTCCATATATAGCTAGGCCCTTGGCTTAAGGGGACTTTGCAGTCAGTTAGGGACTGTAGGTGGAAGTGTAGTACCAAGCTTGGGTATTACTACTGAGACCTGACCTTACAATCAAGTGGTGTTCAGTAGATTACTTGTCTTTTTCTTAGTATAAACCTTGTGTTGCACTCCATTGTGAGTTGGTACATGCAGAGGAGTGATAGTCATCTCTTAAAGAGCTGTCTAGATTAGAGATCCCATCTATTGGATAATAGTCTAATCATAGTATTAGGGCAGTAGTAAGTAAGGCAGTAGGTGTCTGGTTGGGTGAAGATCTTGCGCCCCAACAGACATAGCAATAAGTAAGATCAAAAACACTAACTCCATACCCCACCTTGAGACGTTATCATTGTGTCTCAAGAACAATACAATACTTTGCTAAGCAACCTGCTCAGAGAAAAATGCACCCTCGCCAAACTGAGAGTAGAATTAGAAGAGAGGAAGGGAAAGCTCTGCAGAAGCTACAAAGGGTTTGGGCACCTGGCCCAAAATTGCAGGAACAAAAGGGAAGAAAAAAAAGGGACAGAGATGCCCCAAAATAAATTTGAGGTTTTAAAGAGCCGAGTAATGCAGTATGGTGTGGAGGAAAGAGTAGTGAGAAGCATGAGAATGGAAGTGGTGAAGTGCTTCAAGTGTGGAGAAGAGGGACACAAGTGCAGGTAGTATCCATCGTAGAAGAAGAAGAAAAGGGTGGTGCGCCCTACAGAGGGAAAAGCACACCAAGGAAATAAGAGGAAGCTGGCACGCCTTGACAGAGAAAAAGCACAGGAAAGGAAGCTGAGGAGAGCAGAGAAAGAAGCAGCATACCTCATAGAGGAAAAGGCACAGCAAGAGGAGTGGAAGAGAAGTTCATGGGAGACGTTGAGAAAGAGGGCTGAGTAGTACTGTAGACACACAGTGTCACAAGATACAGAATTGTGGGAGTTGGGATGGTGCAGCCAAGGGGCCGTCGTTATGTATTTGAGGTGCCTAGGATGTGGCAAAGGAGGATGTTATGCAGAAGACAATTGGGGACAAGGAGTAGTTCCCTATTGGAAAAGAGAAAAAATAAGTTGGTGTGGATGCAAAAGAGGAAAGGAGCAGAGTGGCACGTGAGCAAGAAACTCAAGAGGCACAGCAAGAGAAGAGAAAGCAGCGTGGCCCAGAGAGGCAAAGGTGTAGCAAAGCAGTGCATGACCAGGAGAGTCAGAACATACAGCAAAGCAGCACATGACCAGGAGAGTCAGAACGTGCAGCAAGAGAGGGGGGTAGTCAAAAGGAGGTCAGGAGAACCTTCAAAATGTTGAGAGAAGTGTAGTTGAATATTGGAGTGGAGAAGATAGATATGCATGAAGACGTAATGATAAAAGCGCTCTTAGATAGTGGCGCAACAGGAATGTTTATGGATAGGTAGACGGCAGCTAAGCATGGGTTCAAGCTACAGAAGTTAGAAAGGCTGTTAGTCATCAGGAATGTAGACAGCATGAACAATAGTGGAGAGACTATTACACACCAAGTAGAGTGCAATGTATTCTATAAAGGCCATGTAGAAAGAATGAGGATGGACATATGTGACCTGGGGAAGATAGAGGTGATATTGGGTATGCTATGGTTAGCAGCCCACAACCCAGAAATAAACTGGGAGACAGAGGAAGTTAAAATGACGAGATGCCCACCCTTGTGTGGTAGGAGAAGTCAGAAGAAGAAAAAGGTCAAAAGGATAGTGACAAAGGAAGAAGAGAAAATTGTCTATTGGGCAATAGATGACAAAGAAGACTGGGGAAGAAAGGAGGAGATAGAAGAGGACCACAGAAAAATTGAGGAGATAGTCCCAAAGAAATTCTTGAAGTGGAGGAAAGTATTTGGGAAGATAGAGTCAGAAAGGATGCCAACGAGAAAAGTTTGGGATCATGCCATAGATCTCAAGGAGATGTTTAAACTGCGAAAGGGAAGGATTTATTCTCTATCCAAAAATGAGAGGGAAGAAGTCCAGAATTTTGTAGAAGACTAGTTGAGAAAAGGGTATATCAGACCATCAAAATCCCCTTAAACGTTGCCAGTGTTCTTTGTAGGCAAGAAGGATGGTAGTAAGAGGATGGTAATGGACTATCGCAACCTGAATGACCAAACAATAAAGAATAACTACCCGCTCCCATTAATTACAGAATTAATTGACAATATGGAGAGTAAGAAAGTGTTCACGAAGATAGATCTCAGGTGGGAGTTCAACAATGTGAGGATAAAAGAAGGAGACGAGTGGAAGGGAGTATTTATGATACATATAAGCTCATTTAAACCAACAGTCATGTTTTTTGGAATGACAAATTCACTGGCAACTTTTCAAGCAATGATGAATGAAATACTGAGAGACCTGATTAATGAAGAAAAGGTGACAGCGTTCATAGATGATGTGTTGGTAGGAACAGAGATGGAGGAGGGACACAATAAAATAGTGGAGGAAATACTGAAGAGATTAGAGGAAAATGACTTATACATCAAGCTGGAAAAATATGTGTGGAAGGCAAGAAAGATAGGATTCCTAGGGGTCGTCATAGGACCCGATAGAATAGAAATGGAGGCAGAAAAGGTTGATGGAGTGCTTAATTGGCCACAGCCAAAAAATGTGAAAGACGTCAGGAAATTCTTGGGCCTTGCAAATTACTATAGGAGGTTCATTAAAAATTTCGCCAGAGTAGCTAGGCCAATGAATGTGCTTACACAAAAGGATAAGAAGTGGCAATGGGAGGAAGCGCAACAGAAGGCATTCAAGGAGCTAAAAGGGGTCTTCACTAGTAAACCAGTACTAGCAGCACCAGACTTAGACAAAGAGTTCAGGATAGAAGCTAATGCTTCAAACTACGCTACTGAAGGAGTACTCTCGATGAAGTGCTCAGACAAAAAGTGGAGGCCAGTCGCCTTTATTTCAAAATCTCTAAGTAATACAGAAAGAAACTATGAGATTTATGATAAAGAAATGTTGGCAGTAGTCAGATGTCTAAAGGCATGGAGACACTTCTTGGAAGGCACAATGGTGAAATTTGAGATCTGGACAGATCACAAAAACCTTGAATATTTTATGAAAACTCAGAAGTTAAATCGAAGACAAGCAAGATGGGCTCTATACCTATCTAGATTTGACTTTACATTAAAGCATGTTCCAGAGAGTAAGATGGGGAAGGCAGACAGTCTAAGCAGGAGGCTAGACTGGGAAGTTGGAGTGGAAAGAGACAATGAGGATAAGACGTTGGTAAAGCCAGAGTAGCTGAAAGTAAGAAGAGCAGAGATGGTAGAAATAATAGTAGACAGAGTAGATCTACTAGAGGAAGTAAGGAAGTCAAAGATGAAAGATAACGAAGTAGTAAAAGTGGTAGAAGAAATGAAGCAAGCAGGAGTAAAAATGCTGAGAGATGAAGAGTAGAGAGAGGTAGATGACATCATGTATAAAGAGGGAAAAGTCTACATGCCAAAAGATGAGAAATTAAGGGCAGAAATAATTAGACTACACTATGATATGCCAATAGGAGGGCATGGGGGGCAATGGAAGACCGTAGAATTGGTCACTTGTAACTTCTGGTGGCCAGGGATTACAAAGAAGGTAAAGAGATATGTGGAAGAGTGTAATGCCTGTTAGCACAATAAAAACTGCACAGAATAGCTAGTGGACAAGTTGATGCCCAACTCTATCCCGGAGAAACCTTGGATGCATATATCAGTAGATTTTATCACTAAGCTGCCTTTAGCGCAAGGATATGATAGTATTCTAGTAGTAGTGGATTGGCTAACTAAGATGGTCCACTTTATACCAACTACAGAGAAGACATCAGCAAAGAGATTAGCAAGGTTGTTTAGAGACAACGTGTGGAAGTTACATGGTCTACCTGAGAGCATTATATCAGACAAAGGACCATAGTTCACAGTAGGGTTAATGAGAGAGTTGAACAAGATATTGGGAATCAAGAGTAAATTGTCAACGGCATTCTACCCTCAAACAGATGAACAAACAGAGAGGGTTAATCAAGAACTGGAACAATACTTGAGAATGTTCATCGATCACAGGCAAGAGCAGTGGCTAGAGTGGTTAGGAACAGCAGAGTTTGCATACAACAATAAAACACACTCAAGTACTAGGACGTCACCTTTCAAGGCAAATTACAGGCAAGATCCCAGGATGGGGTTCGAGGGAAGAAAGAAGGGGAAATATGCAGGGGCAGAGAAATTCATCAAGAAGATGAAAGAAATACAGGAGGAAGCAAAAGTAGCGCTAGAAAAAGTGTAAGCAGACATGAAGAAATACGCCGACAAGAAGAGATTAGATGTAGAAGAGTATAAAGTAGAGGACTTGATCATGCTCAGTACTAAGGACCTAAAATATCAGATGGTTGGGAGGAGAACAGAAAAGTTGATGGAGAGGTTCATTAGTCCTTACAAAATCAAGGAGATAGTATTGTCGAATGCAGTTAAATTAAAACTACCTAGCACAGTAAAAATACATCCAGTAGTGAATATTAATAGAATACGAAGATATGTGGGCCAGGTAGAAGGACAAAGGAAGGAGCAGCTGGCTCCAGTAATAATCGAGGGGAAAGAAGAATGAAAGATAGAACAAATACTAAATAAGAGAAAGGTTAGAGAGAAAGATAAGTATTTAGTACGTTGGAAAGGATTTACAACAGAGACAGATACCTAGAAAGGAAGGGAGAATTTAAAGAATGCAAAAGAAGTGATCGAAGAATTCAAGAAAAAGTATTGGCAAGACATGGAAGACATGGCACAGTAAGAGCACAAAGAAGGAATGTTCCAATGGGGAGAATTGCCAGGAAGATTCACGGTAAGGAAATTATTTGGATGGTCAGACAAACAGTACGACCAAGAATATTGGGGAAAATTAGAAAGGAATTGGAGACGATGGAAGGGCAAGAAACCAGTAAGAAGAGAGACGATGAAGATGATCTCAGAAGAAGAAGAAACTGAGGAAGAAAAATTAGGAGTTCAAGAATGGACAGAGGAAGATAAAGACAAAATGGGCAACATGGTAGACCTATACTACAAGCTGTAGAAAAATTCCTCGGGATAAGGAAACTTAAGAGGGGAGTAGTATCATGACTTAGCAAAATGGCTAAGTCATTATTTAATATTATTTTCTTTTTCTTTTCTTTTATTTTCTTATCAATGGATGCGTGGGATAAAAGTGACTCATAAGGAAGTGCAGGACTTTAGTACAAGGTTAGGGTTAGCCATTTGTATAAGTAGTGTAAGAAATCTAATGGGAACTTTATCAAGTTCTCTTTGTCAAATGCTGAACAAAGAGACAGTTGGCTTAATTTCGGTCATTGGACTTTAGCTGCTGACAAGTAGTTAGCTGTAACTACCATAGCCTACCATTGAGTCCTGTGTAATAAATTGTTGATTAAAAAAAAAACACTTTTCCACACTTCTTTCTTGTGTAATAAGTCCAAAAGAATAATATAAAATAAAAGGAAATATAAATAATAACTTAGCTGTTTTGCCAAGTCATAACACCTTGTTTCTGTAAAGAACTAGGGGTTATGTTTATTCCAGATGAGGGTCCAGGGAGCTATGAGGATGTCTCTATTTTTGTAAAAGGACAAAAGACTTACTAAGGACTCAGAGTAGGTTTCTGTCAAGGACCCATCTTTATAGTAGGCTAGATCCCAGGCATAAAGAGAAAGGTCTGTCTCTTAGAATAATAGGAGTAGGCTAGCTGGTATATTACAGCTGGTCCTGAAAGACTTCAGATTTGTGTAAACATTTTTAAAAAACCCTTGCAAATGGCTAGAACCACTTTGAGACCTCTATTCCTTCTCCATAAGCTAGTGAGAAAGACTGGACATGATATTGATAGAGATGAAATCTAATAAGAGTAAATAGGATAGGTCAGAGAGACAGAATATCTAAGCTGTTTTATAGTTGTGTGCAAACAAGTAGGTACTGGAGAGATAATTCAAATAATAGAGAGCTTACAAATGGGAATAATAAAGAATATTTTCATAGAAACCTAGAAAGTAGAAATGTTTAGTATCTACCCAAGAGAACTCTTACCAAGTCAGATCTCAAAGGCACATATTTGCTGCTATACCAACAGTGGGATTCAAATGTCTATCTTGTACCATAACACTATCCTTCTCAGTCTAGTCTAGTTGTTATGAATATCAAGTGGGACTATAACTATTATCAGCCATGGTCTGATAATGAGTAGATAGTCAATGAGATGTTGGTATTATTGGATGAAGACATCATAATGTAGTAATACATTGAATGTCTTAGACTTAGAATATTGGACTCATGGTATGAACAGAACTCTTCAGAGAAATCTCAGACTATTTCTCTTTAATCTTTGAACTAAACTAAATAGAACTGTTAAGACTCTAGACCTTAGTTGAATATGTGTTTCAACTAAAACCTATATCTAACACTTGATATCTTCATACTCTTTATCAAAGGATCTGGTTAAGGTTTTCAGTGAAGTTATATTAGAGGAGAGATGTCAACGAGACTTTGAGTAGCACCCTTGAGGTTGTTCTAAGACAGATAAGAGTACTGATCCCTTGAAGTAATGAAAATACAAAGAGGAATACAGAAAGAAAGAACTTGCTGTTCATTTCTCTTTCTGGTCTGTATTTATCCTAACTAGGTATTGTAACTATGTTACAATGTGGTAACACTAATTGTAACTAAGAGTAACTAGTTAAGTGACAGTCCAGTGATAGAAGCTAAGAAGGTAACAAGTCAAGTTAATATCTAATAATGGGTTAGTCTGATGTTATCCTATTTAGCACAAGTCTAAAGATAGAAAGAGGGAGATAGTCTAAGATTTCTCTAAAGAGTCTTGTCCATATTATGAGTCTATTGTTCTATAAGAGTCCTCAGATGTTCAATATATTACTACATAGTGATGTCTTTATCTAGCATTGCCAACATCTTGTTTATTTGTCACTTATTATCAGACCATGGCTGATAATAACTATAGTCCTACTCGATGTTCATAATAGGAACAACATCAGACTAACCCATTATTAGATAATGACTTGGTCTTGACTCAACTTGTCACTCTTGTCACTGATCTGTCACTTAACTGGTCACTTAGGGTTACAAGTAGTATTACCACATTGTAATGACTGTTATATACCTAGTTAGGATAAATACAGACTAGAAAGAGAAGAAAATAGCAAGTTCTCTCTTTTTGTATTCCCTTTGTAAAATCCTACTCTGAGGAATCAGTACTCTTACTTGTCTTAGGACAATCTCAAGGGTGCTACTCAAAGTCTCGTTGACATCTCTCCTCTAATATAACTTCACTAAAAACCTTAGCTAGACTCTCTAACGAGGAGCATGAAGATATTAAGTATTAGATATAGGCTTCAAGTTGAATGTATTCAACTGTGAGGTCTAGAGTCTTAACACTAGTAGCCTGGCTCACTATCAATACAGTAGAACTACTTAGAACTCCTATACCCTTATGTAGACTTTACTTCAACTGACTACACAGCTAGAAATCTTTTCCAAAAATATATAGCAAGCTGTTAGCTCTTAGCTGAGCAAATGTCCAAGTTCTTCTTAAGGTCAAGTATTCCTTTAAGGGAAATTTTGTAGGGTTTTTACATAAAGAAGAAGTAAAATAAGAACTCAGTTACTTAAATAGCCTTTTAGCTCTAAAGCAACAGGAAGAGGAATAATAAAGGTTGGTTCCTTTTTTCTCTCTGTGCTACTAGAGTATTTTATTAGGATTACAAATCATAGACACAACAAAACAAAAGAAACAAAGAAAACTTCTAAATTCCCAAAGATGGCAAGAGAGAAATGATAAACCTATATTCTATCCAATTATACAGCTATAACTTCCTACTCCTTTAATCCTACTCCTGGGATCCTTCTCTAGGTAGTATATGGCTCTCAAGCCTCTTGATAAACAGTGAAGAGAGATGTTGATCTTAAGTTGGTCTGCTCTTAAGCATGTTGTCTTTATCAATTCTCTCTTTTATCTCTTCTTCTATATTCTATATTCTATATTCTTTTTTCTACTTCTTTTATATCTTACTAGTCTGTCAGTGACTGACACTTAACCCTAAGTTGAGGTAACTTAGGATCAGAGTATTTCAGGGTTAGAAGAGAACTCAATGGAGTTCTCAATCAATTGTACTACACTATATATGCAAGTTGTGCTATTTGTCCACATTTATTCTACAAGTATTCTTGGTTTAATTCTAGTCAATGTCATTTTACCTAGTCATGGTTGAGATAACTCATAATATTAGTGTTCTTCTATGAACAACTTTATGTGGTCTTTTTAAGATATACTTCACCTCTAAATAGTATTCAGTAGCATTAGATTATAGATTGTATATGTATCTAACAATGAACTTAAGATTGATTTTTACTACAATTTGAGAAATAAAGAAATAAGTCAGAATATCAGATTGTTAAAGAAAGGGAGCATAGCAGACTGACTTTAATACAAACTTGATAACATAGTCTTACAGAAAGGAGACTAACTTTAACCTCACAGACTATTGAAGAAAGGGAGCATAGTAACCTGACAGATTACACTATTTGCTATTCCATGGACTGTTATAGGAAGAGAGCATAGTGGACTGATTTCAACACAACCTTAATAATATAGAATTAGTAGAAGGATCAAGCTGGGCCAAAGACCTAGAAGATAACCTTGTAATAATAGTAGAGCTTAGACATACCTGTTTGTATAGATTAAATAATCCTTGAGGATCCACTAGGCCCATGGGTCTATGTGATTATGTTATCACAAGCTAAACTAGAAATAGTCATTTAATTTACTTATGTAATCCCACAAAAATGCAGTTATTGGACCTTAGCTAGACTGTTTACATATACTGCATAATAAATTGCTAAATTAAAAATATTGGTATACTAGAATCTTGGCCTCAAACCTAAGAAATTAGCTCCAATACCAACTGTAATATCAAGTATAGTATTGTTCATAATATTTTGTTTATTTATTTTTTATATTCAACAATTTATTACATGGGGCACAAAGACAGACCATGACAAGTACATGGTATCTACTTAAATAAGAGGAAAGAAAGAAAAAGGAAGACAGTAAATAAAAGAAAAGAGAAAATGAGTAAGAAATAAGATGACAAATGCTGTGCTTTTACTCCAAGGAGTCATGCCATGACAGGACCTTGTCAAAGTTGAATACACTAGGATTGTCTGCAAGGAAGTGGACAAAGCTATTAATGATGATGTTGTACAGCCTCATGAAGGGGTCATGCAGATTGCATTCCATGACAATGTGTTTGCAGGTTTGAACCTCAGCTTTGCCACATGGGCAACTAGTAGGAAAGTGGGGGAAAAATCTCTGCCTATGTCAGCAGCTAAGCTCCAATGACTGGAATAAAGCCAACTGTCTCTTTGTTTAGCATTTGACAAAGAGAACTTGATAGGGTTCCCATTAGATTTACTATACTATATATACAATTACTGTTGTGGCTATGCATCTTGTCTCCCACAGTCCTTATGTCCACTAGCTGACCTTTGCTGTGACCATAACCTGTGACTCTGTGCATGATGTGACCATTTCTGTGACTATTGTCACACCTTTTGTGACTTTGTGACTTGTCACATAATACTTTCCCACACTCCACCTTAGTAATAAGAGAAAAGAAAAGAAAAGAAAAAGAAATATTAAATAATGACTTAGCCATTTTGCCAAGTCATAACAGCTTATACTCTCCAATGGGGGCATGACCAGTGGTTATGCGAGTGAATTGAGCACACAATGAGTTTGTGAAGCCTATGAAAGGAAGCTATGATCTCTCTTTAGCATATGTTGGTTTAATGACTTATTATTTTTTGACTTTGAAGTTCAAGAAGCATTGGCCTTTTTTGAGGCTATTTGCAAAAGACTCTTGCTATTTATGAAGGATGTTATCACATTCTTTCTTTCTACTAAATAAGTGCAACTCTTTGCTAGGGAATAAAGGGGCACATTTGCTTGCTTTGACTTGATCATTGACAAGCTGATGTCTAGGCCATTTGGCTTTGCTAGGGCAGTACCAAAAGTGAATTTTATTTCTGCCATCCTTCCTTAGGTATATTTCAATTGCAGAGGTGATTAGGATGAAGATGTTCTGAAGAGGATCAACTTTAGATTCAAGGATTTTTTTTGCTGCTGCAATGGAATCTGTAATAACAATGATATCATAAATGTTGTCTCTTTCTATAGCAGGTATTAGACCTATATGAATAGCTATAAGTTCAGCTTCTATTGATGTTACATTTATGGAGTAGACTTGTAGGCATTAGATGACAGAGTTGTCGAACCAAATATGGGCAGCTGCTGTAGCAATGTGGGATTTCCTAACACCTCTATTTGCAATGATAGCAATGTTGTAGGGCAATGTTTGAGATGCTTTGAAGACACAGTCAAGATTTTGTAGGTAATAATATAGGTTCTTGTTGGATGAAGAAGAAGAGTAAAAACTAATCCTACTAGAGAAATGATTGACTACCCTTGACCTAGGAGAGAAAAGAGGATAGAGGGGGTTGAAATAGTTCCTAATGCCATTAAGGCATTTGTTGGTATCTTTGATAGGGCTCTTGAGATTAGCCTGCTATTTAGTAGTGAGTTTGGAAGTAGCTGCCCTGTGGGGCAGTTGTCCCTTGGTGTGTTGTGAATCTAGTAGCAAATTAATAGCATGGGAGGGAGATATAGAGGCATATCATAGATGATGTCTGCCATTAAGCTTGCAAAGGTGTATTGTGATTAAAATGAGATCTGCTATGGCTTCAATGCCTTCAGATGGGAATGTTCAAAAAGCACCTGTAATCTAGAGAGCTGCTCTTTGTTGCATTTTCTTTAGCTCAGATATATTTTTGACAAGAGGGGCACCTTTAAAGAACTATAGCTGGAATCCATATAGGGTAATAGGCAAGATGCATGTTCTGTATAGGAGGTGTTTTTGAATAGGGAGAAGTCCATGCAATGAATTCCCTAGTATCTTCATGGCATTAAGGGTAGAGAGGCATTTGGTAGCATAGAAATATGTATAGAAATGAAAATTGAGCTTGCAGTTGAAGTAAAAGCCCAAGTAATACAGGATAGGTTTAGGGGAAATAACGGGGTTCCCTACAGAAGAAAGATCAATAGAAGAGTTAGGAGGATGTTGAGCTCTTGTGAAATGGAAAAGTTCAGTTTTGCTGTGTTCTATGATAAGGCCTGTGTCAAGGAGAAGTTTAGATATGATGTTATAACTACAGAGTAAAAAGGCAGAAGACATGAAATAACTCTTCTCTTGGGAAATTAAAAGATCATCATCAACAAAAGACAGAATATTGGTTAGAATGTTTTCTTTTAGGTTTTTTATTCTTTTTTTAAATGTTTTAATAATAGGCAAAAGATAGATGGCAGAAAGGATAGAGGAAAGAGCTAATCCTTGGCCTACTCCTACATTGGTATCAAACAAAGGTGATAAGAAGTTATTCCACAGGTAGAAAGTAGACTGGTCTGAATAATAGCTACTGAAAAAGTTCCTAATGTTAGTGTTAAGTTCTGCTTTTTTAGGCAAATAGGTAGGAAATAATGATTGAGAGAATGAAAGAATTGCACAATATCAAAAGCAATGACACTAGTATGACATTGCTTAAGCTAACCAGCTTAAATGAAGTGAGTGAGGTAGATGCCAGTGTTGGTTGTAGACTATTGTCTAATGCCCCCAAGCTAGTTAGGATCTAGGAACCCATTAGCTACTATATGGAATTGAAACCAATTGCTAATGGCCTTCTCAATGAGTTTGCCTATAGTATTTAGTAGGACGATAGGGCAAAAAGATTTAGGGATGTTATAAGATTCTTTATTAGGTTTAGAGATGATAACAGTATCATGACTTGGCAAAATGGCTAAGTCATTATTTATATTTCTTTTTTTTTCTTTTTTTTTCTTTTCTTATTGGACTTACAACTACAAGATGGAGCACAAGAAAGTATCACATGACTTTGTCACAATGTCACAATGGTGTGATGGATGGTCACATCACATGTCACAGTCACAGTGTGTCACATGACTAGAGTAACATGAGGACCATGGGAGAGCAAGCGCATAGCCATAGTAGTAAAATATATAAGTAGTAAAGAATTGAGCAAGAACTCTATCAAGTTCTCTTTGTTAAACTCTGAACAAAGAGACAGTTGGCTTAATTCTGGTCATCAGACTTTAGACACTGACAAACAGAGTTAGCAACCTTGAAGTGAAAAGGCTAGTACCCTAAGTTGATGCAAGCATTAGCTATATTTAGTAGTTTTTCCAAACAAGTATCATTAGATATGAGATGCTTGAGATATCTCTAGGTGTCATGATGGTGACACCATGATGCACACTGCACATGCATGGCTTAGTCACCTGACTATCAGCCACCCCGGATTATTTTATAATCCAATTTATTGTAATTTACCTTAGTTTTGTTTTCCCTTGGGAAACTCTATTCTGCTTGTCACTACTTCTTCCTCTCAAATATAATCTTACTGAAATCCAGAAGGGGCAAGTGTAGAGGTGGGCACAACTAGCTATTGAGGCCAAGCCCCCCCCTAGAGTAAATTTCCCTCCTGGAGTCGTTCCTGACACTAGGAGATATAGTTGGAACCAGGAGATGAGGACAATAAGCACTTAGCTATTGCCTCTCTAAATTCTTGCTTGGAAAATATGGGCCAATCAATGGTACTTGCTTGAGGGATCTTATTGAGGAAATATGTGTTGATGGATCTATCTTCAGCTGAGTTATAGAAATTATGGAGAGTATGCTATAGGTCTGGTAGGGTGTTGCAAGGGCGATTCTCATATGAAATGGCTTCAATGGCTGGTAAAAACTTTTTTCTGATCCAATTCATAAGGTCCTAGAGCCTCTTGTTTGATGATGCAATTTCATATATTTTCTCATCAAAGAATTTTCTCTTGGCTAAGTAAACATTCATTTTGAACTCCTTCCAGTATTAAATGTCTCTTGAGACTTGATATCTGTTAAGTGTCAGCATCTAAAGTCTGATGACCAGAATTAAGCCAACTGTCTCTTTGTTCAGAGTTTGACAAAGAGAACTCAATAGAGTTCTCGCTTAATTCTCTACTACTTATATATTTTACTACTATGGCTATGCACTTACTCTCCCATGGTCCTCATGTTACTCTAGTCATGTGACACACTGTGACTGTGACATGTGATGTGACCATCCATCACACAATTGTGACATTGTGACAAAGTCATGTGATACTTTCTTGTGCTCCATCTTGTAGTTGTAAGTCCAATAAGAAAAGAAAAGAAAAGAAAAGAAAAAGAAATATAAATAATGACTTAGCCATTTTGCCAAGTCATGACATTAAGGCTGTCAGTACAATCTTGGTTCCATCACTCTTTGGAGTGTTTTGTGACTTTTTTCAGTTTAGAATAGAATCCTAGACATTTTCAAAGATGATGGCCAATTGTAGAACAAAATCTTTTAATTTTTCTTTTGTTGTGATGCTTAAGGTGTTCAAATTGTTGACTTGATTAGTTATTGTGGTGATAAAGTCTTTTTCTTCCTTGCTATCTTTTCTAATAAACCATATATTGATGTCAATGTTGATACTTCTAATGCCAACCTCAATAGTGAGCAGGACATGATCAGAGGGTTTTCAGATTTCAGAGTATAGAATGTATTTACCAAATCCTGAATTGTTAGGGGAAAGAAATACTAAGTCTAAGACAGTAAAAGGGTGAAAATGGGGGTTGCACACTGGGACAAACAAAACAATGATGTGCTAGCTCCCAATTGCATGCTAAAGGTCCAAGGGGAGATAATCAAAATTAAAGGTTTATAAATAATTAGAGAAATAAGAATTATATGCAGCTCCAGTAATATATATGTTGGTAGTTGCAAAAGGATTGTAAGATCTCTCTAGATCATCATCATATAGCCTCCCTAAGGTGTCAACCTTTACACACCATGACAAAAGCTCCTCTAGAAAATACAGTTAGTTGATTACTCATAGACCCTCCATACTCAGTTGTCCCCTTGTCTGTACCCCTAATACTGAACCTTATGAGTGTAATGCAATCCAAGTGTGCACCTAGCCAAGCTTTCCTAGCCTGCTGTCCTCTCTGAAGCCTGCCCAAGTTGCATCTGCATCTTCTCCCTAGATCGAGTTCTGGGTATATTCTGTGTTTTTCTCAAGACACCCCACTGGTCCCAGTCTTCTTACTCTCAATAGATCCATATTCACAATTCCAGAGGCAGTGTAGATGGAGATGGGAGTCAAGAGGTTTCTCTTTTGATCCAACTACACTCTGGATACTATATTAAAGATATTACAAAGTCCTGAAATCCAAGAAATAAAATATAAAAGAGAAACTATTACTACTTTTAGGACTCCATCATCTCCTTTCTGTTCTAAGACCTCCAAAATTCCCACTGATGATGCAGCCCTCTTCTTTCTTTGTGATGACACATTCTCTCACCACGTCCTTCCCATCAAAGATGATGCATCCTTCTTTCTAGAATATTCTTCTGTCTTTTCCTATTATGCTCTTAATGTTGCTTTGTAATTTGGACTTTATTGATTACCTGTTAAACAGTTAGCAAGTCTCAATAAATGCCTAGTATTTCCAAGTCATGTCCTAGAGGTCACTTATCTAAATATAATTGATCTGATGCCATCAATGCTTATTGACAAGCACAAAGTCTATCAGTCTAAGTTCTTCATCTAAGTAATACTGGTTCTAGAGTACAAGTTTACCATCTTTCTAAGTTGGTCCATCTAATGTCATAACTTGGCAAATCAGCTAAGTCATTATTTAATATTCTTTTCCTTTTCTTTTCTTTTATTTTTCTTATCAATGGATGTGCGAGATAAAAGTAACTCATAAGGAAGTGTGGGACTTTAGTATAGGGTTAGGGTTAGCCATTTGTATAAGTAGTGTAGAAAATCCAATAGGAACTCCATCAGGTTCTCTTTGTCAAACTCTGAACAAAGAGACAGTTGACTTAATTCCAGTCATCGGAGTTTAGACACTGACACTAGAACTCAATTCCATACTCTGAGCACCGTCCGCCTTGGACTCTGCTTAATCTTTACTCTCATCCTTATCAACTCTCGGTTGCTGATTACCATGATCAGTAACTACCTCCATATATAGCCGGGCCCTTAGCTTAAGGGAACTTCACTGTTAGTTAGGAACAATGGGTGGAAGAGTGGTACCATACTCGGGTATCATTTCTAAGACCTGACCTTACAAACAAGCAGTATCTAGTAGTCTACTTGTACCTTTTCTAAGTATAAACCTTGTGCTGCAATCCCATTGTGGGTTGGTACATGCAGAGGATTGATGGTTACCACTAATGGGCTGTCTAGATTAGGGATCTCCCCTGTGGAGTGATAGCCAAAGTACTATTAGGGCAGTAGTCAGTAAGGCAGTAGGTGTCTGGTTGGGTAAAGATCTTATGCCCCAACAGATGTAACTTTAGTAAGATCAATCACTATATTGGTACCCATCTTGAGACGTCACCATTATATCTCAAGAACAATACCAATCCCTGATGAGCAACTTGCTCAAAGAAAAACACGCCCTCGCCAAACTGAGGGTAGAATTAGAGGGAAGGAAGGGAAAGCTTTGTAGAAGCTGTAAGAGGTTTGGGCACCTAGCCCGAAATTACAGGAACAAAAATGAGGAAGGAAAAGGGACAACAACACCCCAAAATAAATTGAAAATCTTGAGTAGCAGAGTAATGCAGTGCGAAGTGGAAGAAAAGATGATAAGAAGTATGAGGGCAGTGGGAGTAAAGTGTTTTAGGTGTGGAAAAGAAGAGCACAAGTGTAGGGAGTGCCCATTGTGGATAAAGAGGAAGAAGGAGGAGAAAGCGGCGCATGTGGCAAAGCCATGAAAGGCACAGCAAGAAGAGAGGCCGGTGTGCCCCATAGGAGAAAAAGTGCAGGAAAAGAGGCTGAGGAGAATAGAAGGAAGTAAGGCGGCGCACCCTACAAAGGGAAATGCGTAGCAAGAGAAGTGGAGAAGGAGTTCATGGGAGACACTGAGGAAGAGGGTGGAATGGTACTATAGACCAACAGTGCCATGAGATGCAAAGTTGTGAAAGTTGGGATAGTGTGGTCAAGGAGCCGTTGTCATGTATTTGAGATGCCCAAGATGTGGCAAAGGGGGATGCTATGCAGAAGATGACCAGGGACAAGGAGTAGTCCCCTATTGGAAAAGAGAGAAGATGAGTTGGTATAGGTACAAAGGGGAAAAGGAGCAGAGCGGCGCGTGAGCAAGAGACTCGAGAAGCGCAGCAAAGGAGGAGAAGGCAGTATGGCCCAGAGAGACAAAAGTGCAGCAAGAGAGAGAGGTAGTCGAAAGGAGGTCAGAAGAACCTTCAAAATGTTGAGAGAAGTGTGGTTGAATATTAGAGTAGAGAAAATAGATACGTATGAAGGCGTAATGATAAAAGTGCTCTTGGACAGTAGCGCAACAGGGATGTTTATGGATAGGCAGATGGCAGCTAGGCATGGGTTCAAGCTGCAGGAGTTAGAAAGACTGTTAGTTGTCAGGAATATAGACGGTATAAACAATAGCGGAGGGGCCATCATACACCAAGTAGAGTGCAATGTGTTTTACAAAGGCCATATGGAAAGAATGAGAATGGATGTGTGCGATCTAGGGAAGACAGAAGTAATTCTGGGGATGCCATGGTTGGCAGCACATAATCCAGAAATAAACTGGGAAACTGGGGAAGTCAAAATGACAAGATGCCTACCCTTATGTGGTAGGAGAAGTCAGAAGAAAAAAAAGATCAAGAGAGTAGCAACTGAGGAAGAAGAGAAAATTGTCCATTGGGTAATAGATGATAAAGAGGATTAGGGAAAGGAAGAAGAGATGGAGGAGGACCATAGGAAAATTGAAGAAATGGTCCCTAAGAAATTTTTAAAATGGAGGAAAGTGTTTGGGAAGGTAGAATTCGAGAGGATGCCGACCAGAAAGATTTGGGATCATGTGATAGATCTCAAGAAGACATTTAAACCACAGAAAGAAAAGATTTACCCTTTGTCCAAGAATGCGAGAGAGAAGGTTCAAAACTTCATGGAGGATCAGCTGAGGAAAGGGTACATCAGACCCTCAAAATCCCCGCAGACGTCACCAGTATTTTTTGTTAGCAAGAAAGATGGAAGTAAGCAGATGGTGATGGACTACTGCAACCTTAATAGCCAAACAGTGAAGAATAATTACCTGTTACCACTAATCACAGAGTTAATCAACAACATGGGTAGTAAAAGAGTATTCACAAAGATAGATATAAGGTGAGAGTTCAACAATGTGAGGATAAAAGAAGGAGACGAGTGGAAGAGAATGTTTACAATGCACATAGGCTCATTTAAACCGACGGTCATGTTTTTCGGAATGACAAATTCACCAGCAACATTTCAAGCAATGATGAATGAAATACTGAGAGACCTGATTAACGAAGGAAAGGTGGCAGCATTCGTGGACAATGTGTTAGTAGGAACAGAAACTGAGGAGGGTCATGACGAGATTGTGGAGGAAATATTAAGGAGACTAGAGAAAAATGACTTATATATTAAGCTGGAAAAATGTATGTGGAAAGTAAAGAAGATAGGGTTCCTAGGGGTAGTCATAGGACCCAATGGGATAGAAATGGAGAAGGAGAAAGTAGATAGAGTACTCAGTTGGCCAAAGCCAAAGACTGTGAAAGATGTTAGAAAATTCTTAGACCTCACAAATTACTATAGGAGGTTTATTAAGGATTTTGCTTGAGTAGCAATGCTGTTAAATATGCTGATGAGAAAGGACGAGAAGTGGTAGTAGGAGGAGGCCCAGCAAAAAGCTTTTAACGAGTTAAAATAGGTTTTCACGACGAAACCAGTATTAGCAGCTCCAGACTTAGACAAAGAGTTTAGAGTAGAGGCCAATGCCTCAAACTATGCTACTGGGGGAGTACTCTCAATGAAGTACTCAGATGAAAAATGGAGACTAGTTGCTTTTATTTCGAAGTCTCTCAGTGATACAGAACGAAACTACGAAATACACGACAAGGAAATGTTGGCAGTCATTGGATGCTTAAAAGCATGGAGGCACTTCCTGGAGGGTACAACAATGAAATTTGAGATCTGGACAGATCACAAAAATCTTGAATATTTCATGAAAGTGTTACAAACTTCATTCAGTCATATCTCCACCAATTCTTCAACGATTTCCACAGTCTTAAGGCCAGATTAAAGCCCTTAAGAAGACCTTTTGATCGATGCCAGTCACGTCTCAAGGCGATCAATATTGGCCGAGATATTAAGCAGATCAACTGGTAACCACTATGTTACCGTTTATTAAATCGCTAATATCTCAGAAACTGCTGTGATCGATGCTTCGGTTCTAGGCTCAGCTGAAGCCTTCTTCATAACGCTCAGAATGAGCCTAGAACAACCTCAAGGCAATTAATATTAGTGGAGATATGAAGACCTCAATGTTTGCACATAGACTTCATTAATTACCCATACATAGTCATCTGTCCTTTTCTTAGAACAAAGAACAGCCTCCATATGGTTAGGTTATCATTATTTTAACACAAAGACACTACCATATGTAGAACAATAGGTAGTAGTCAGGTAATGATCTATACTAGTGCACAGACCATCATAATTATGTATATAAGAACTCATAGTCTAAGGATTAGACCTCAGACTTAACAACATCTCTTGTCACTGTCTAAACTTCGCATTTTTGAACCTTTCAAGATTCTAAAGCACTAATCACAAATAAGTAAGTGACCATTTGTGATATCATCAGTATACATGGAATGGTGGTGGGTGAGTAGATCCCAGTCACTATCTCTAATGTTAAAATCACCTGTTATGATTACTATATTGACCAGGTTGACAGTATTTTGGCAGAGGAAATGAAGAGCAGTTTGATTGCTGTTGAAGTAGATTTTGATCATAAAGTTGGTGTTACAATTGCCATGGAATACCAAAATGTTGATATCCCGATGGTTAATAATATCAAGCCTTAGCATGAATCTCATTTTTGTAAGATGTTTGTTAACATAGGTAGCAACTCTAGCATAGTTGTCTTGTGTGTGATCTTGTCATATAAATAGAGTCCAATTGGGATGACTAGGGAGGCCATATAGAGGGTTGCCTAGAGGATTGGTATAACTAGGAGTATGTCAGATAAGGAATCTAGGGGGTTCCTAAATGAATATTATATCAGCTGTTTTTTTATTATTTTCTAAAATGATATTAGTTAGGATTTTGTTTTTTCTAACATTCTGCAAAAAGATTCTTAGGGTTTCTTTAATCATAATTTCTTACCACCTATGGCTAGGCAAATTGAATTGACCCTAACTTCTTAGGCCTCTTAAGCTTTCTTAGAGTGCTATTCTCTATTGAAGCTGTTTCTCCAAAAGAGACATCTATAATTATCAGCTATGTGATTGCCTTTGCAGCTGAGGCATTTGAAAGAGTAAGGGCATGGCAAGCCTTGAGTGGTTTCTAGATAAGGGGGGTCAAGTTTAGGATTAGCTTTGCAATACCAAGCTAGGTCTCTGTGGTATTCAAATTTGTGAGGTCTACTGTATTTCTGGTACTTGGAACTATGAGCTCTACAAGAAAATATTGAATGACCCTATTTCTAACAGTTGTGGTACTGGGATATGCCAGGATTCATGTTAGTCACTCTCATAGTAGCAATATGTTTCCTAAGATTAAAGGAATAATTAATAAGCAGTTTTGCTTTGGAACTGCTTTAAGTGTCCCAGATGTCAAACTAGATAATTGCCATGTCAGACTTTGGGAAGACTTTGATAATTCTGGGTTTAGCGGCCAGGAAGATATTTTGATGTGGCTTATGAAGTTAGTAACATTTTTGCTAGAGATTTTGTTTCTGTCTGATTATAAATATAGGATACCAGTGATTTTGAGATAGAATTTTAATTTGGGAGTCGAGGAGCAAGAATTTTGTTGGTGTTGATGCCTTCTATTAATTTGAAGTGCTTTTTCATGATTGCAAGGTTGCTCAGGTTAGGGACGTTGTTAGTGATAATGGATACACTACCAGGGCATAGGCAAATAAATTCTACATGTAATATTGATTTGATATTTTTCAGAAGGTTATTAATCTGAAAGATATGAGTGTTAGTGTCTCCTATGATAATTTCAATGAGGTTAGAGGAAACAAAAACAATAGCTTGTTTTCTGAATGGTTCTTTAGTAGTGGATTGAATTTTCTTTCTCTTATTATTCAACTTAGAGAATATGGCATCATGGATTTCAAGGATCTTCTTATTTGGTAATATAGGAAAGGCTTCTTTGATCTTGAGGATGTTCAAGGGGGATGACATGGCCTGAGCATATGATAAGGGAGAAGAACCCTTCCTAGTGTTAGAAGCATTTTTTTGCAGTAGATTTTTTGCCTTTTTTAAATCCTTTTTTGAAAGATGGGGTAGAATTAGAAAAGGTATCTTCTTGGCTGAGATATTGTTAATATGATTGTTCTTGACTGGTAGTATATGAGCTTTGCCAAATTTGGAAATAACATTGTTCCTAATAGAAGACTTGTCCATATCACAAATGGTCACTTACTATTTGTGATAGGTGCTTTGATACTTTAAAGAGTTCAAAAATGCAAAGTTAGACAAGTAACAAAAGATGTTGTTAAGTCTGAGGTCTAATCCTCAGACAGGGATTTCTTATATACAAGAATGTGATGGTCTGTGCACTAGGACAGATTATCACATGCTACTATCTATTGTTCTATATATGGTAGTGTCTTTGTACTTAAAATAGTGATAACCTAACCATATGGAGGCTGTCCTTTGTTCTAAGAAAAGGACAGATGACTATCTATGGGTAATTAATAAAGTTCATGTACAAATATTGAGGCCTTCATATCTCTACTAATATTAATTGCCTTGAGGTTGTTCTAGGCTCATTCTGAGCATTATGAAGAAGGCTTCTGCTGAGCCTAGAACTGAAGTATCAATCATGGCAGTTTCTGAGATATTAGTGATTTAATAAACAGTAACATAGTGGTTACTAGTTGATCTACTTAATATCTTGGCCAATATTGACTGCCTCAAGATGTGACTAGCAGTGATCAAAAGGTCTTTTTGAGGGCTTTCCATAGCCTTTGAGACCATGAGAATCGTCAAAGAATTGATGGAGATATGGCTGAATGAAGTTTGTGATAGTCCAATATTACTAGTTGGTCCTAGCCAGCTTCAAAAATGGCCAAGATAAAATCCCATGCAGACTTGCCAAAAAGACCAAGTTGTTTGATGTTATTGCCATTGTAGCCTTTTAGATTTTTTTGTCTAAGGAAGCAAGCTATATGTTGGAGAGAGCAAGTGATGTTGTGAACATTACTATTGAGGAATTTGTTAGTGCCAAAAAGGAAAGTAGCCATGAAGTTGTCATCCCAGAGACTGGGATCAGCTGGGATGTTAGCACTATAGGGGATGTCCATGGGAGGGAAGGGTTCCATTGGTGTGACAGTGTTATAATTAGGGCCAGAGTTAAGAGACTCCTTATTGGAGATATGTGGAGGGTTGAAAAGAGGAAGCATAAAGAGTTGTACAATGTGAGATTCAAAGGGAGCAAGAAATAGGAAGCTGTGCTATCCATGTTGTTTTGGGAAGTAACCTGAGCAGTATAATCTTCCTCAGAAATTATGGATGCATCATCCAGAAGGGGGAAGGTGTCACAAGGAGTATTATTTTCAGATCTTGTGGGAGAACAACTACATTCTATGTTAATGGCAGTGTCATCAGGTTGGGCAGTCATTTGTTTATTGTACTGATTCATAGCAATTTTTCAAAGAAAGAATATATTTGCTAATTCTCAATAGGCACTACTAAATGAGTTGGTGGTATAAGAGAAAGAAGTGATGTTCATAATATTTTATATTAGTCTAGTTATAGTGCTATCTGAATAGCATGCTCTGGAGGTCCTCATTGCATTATACTTTACATATCTTGGAGCCTTGTGCTAGGTTACTTAAGCTTGGGCCTTATACTCAACCTTGGGAGTAAGCTTTGAGCTACTAATTTTTTGGACACTGGGTCAAGATTCTGATTATCTTAAATTTAATAATTTATTACACATTGTGCTTTTTTTTTAAATCAACAATTTATCACACAGAGCTTGTAGGCAGGCCATGGTAGATATACTGTATCTACTTATAATAACCAGACTGAAAAGGGAAATAACTACAACAAAATGAGTATCTACATGTAAGAGATGAAGGAAGTGAAGGGGAGCATGGGAGAAGGGGAGAGGGAAATAGTAGAGCTGTGCTTTTTCCTTGGGGATGCACTGCATATAGTGGTCATCCATTGTCAAAACTAAATGCCATTGGATTATTTACCAGGAAGTGGACAAAACTATTGATGATAATATTGCATGGTCTTGTTGAAGGGTTGTGTGATCCATATTGCATGACAATATGTTTGCGAGTTTGTAGTTCAGCTTGGCTGCAGGGGCAGCTGAGGGAAGAGTTTGGAAAGAAACGTTGTCAATACTCTCCAATAGGGGCATGGCCAGTGGTCATATGAGTGAAGCAGGCACACAAGGCATTGGTGAATCCTATAGATGGGAGCCATGAGCCCCCTACACAGTGTACATAGACAGTCCACAGTACTGCCAAGGTTCTGATAACTGCATTTTTTGTGGGATTACATAAATAAATTAAATGACTCCTACTATTTCTAAGTCAGCTTGTGATGACGTAATCACACGGACCCGTGGGCTTAGTGGATCCCGTTACTTTTACTGTCATGGGCGACCTGGATAAAGATCCATGGATTTTCAGCTATCGCGCAGCCAACGATGAAGGCCATGACTCTGATTTTGACCAAAATTCACGCGAACAATCTACTGAATCTCAACTTTGGTTCGAGCTCGATATCTCTTCCCGCAAAGACACGGCAGTGTACAAGCCAAATCCGTTTTCTATTGCGAAGCTGAATGCAATAGCTCGCTCTTCTGCTCATTGTGCTCTTCGTGCAGCGCCTATGTCGTTGAAGTCTCCGGCTCCCCCCGAAAACAACACTGGTACTATCAAACAGTTTTTCAGGGCTCGCCAGAAGGCGGTTCGACATCCAAAGCACAGCTCTATTCCTCCTGTTTCTGCGATATCAAAAACGTATCCTGGAAATCATGCTACAGCTCCGATAGTGCGTCAGCCAATCTGCCCACTGGCAGCTATGTCATCGCCTCAGGAAAACTCATGTCCAGATGCTCGAAATCATACGTTTTCTGCTCACATCATTTCCAATGATCATGCACATATACCGACCAAATCCGAATTTCCTACTCAGTCCTCTGCTTCTCTAACTCATGCTCTCTCGTCCCCGATAATCCTAGAACTTCCTGGATCTATATCGAAACCATGCCATTCTTTATCTGCCTCCATTTATGCTACTCAGGAAACGACCATGAAATCCCAACAATCAGCTCGATGGCCGAGTCTTTTCAGCAGTTCTGAATTACTTTCTGAGCAGGAACATTTAATAAAGGCAGAACAACCGGTTATACCAGTTGCCAAACCAACTTCTCCAAAGAAGATTGTTCTTAAAGCTCCTACTTCCCAGATATCATGCTCTCGTCCAGCAGTTTCCGCACAGATTTTACCATCTAACCATCTGAATCATAATGGCTGTGAATCGAGGGCTGGTGCGACCTTTCCTCAGAACGCAGTGCGATCTACGCAGTCCTTGCTGAAGGAACCATCCGGAGCTCGGTCCAGAGCAACGCGATGTTATGACTTTGGGCAAAATGTAGACGAGATGTGGTCGACTCTCCCACCTCCAATGAAAAGAGTCAAACCAAGGTTTCTACTTGCTTTCTATCTCGACACCTCCTGACATGTTTTTTGGTACTTTTGAGAAGTGTTCAGCATAGTCTTCAAATTAAGACAAGCGGCCCATTCCGTATCTCGGGTCTTCATGGTAAAGCTTTCCTGCAGAAAACTGGCATGAGTTCTACTTCCTCTGCTCGGGTCATCACCTTCCTTCCTAACCCACTTCATGACAACAATCCGAGGAAGAGAACTGCAGAGAATGGTGTTGACGTCTTTACATCACTGTCATCTCCTTCCTCTTCGCCTGTATCCAGGCTTTCCTTTGATACCGATGAAGAGACCGAGGAACCCAGGCTCCGACCTTCATCACCACCAACATCCGATCCCATTCAGGATAATGGTGATGTGGATCTGCCAATTGACTTGGAAGAACTCAAAACGAGATATCCACATGTTCCACGGAAAGTAAAAGAGGTTGAGTTAGCTCGTATCTAGTCTTCCTTGACTCATCTCCGGTTTTCCTTCTCA
>Ga0157360_1000191_pt1 | contig 26878 bp, 24 predicted proteins | sample AttlaeALBM1_FD_111483 | JGI IMG/M metagenome (GOLD analysis project Ga0157360, IMG submission 111483) | Fungus gardens microbial communities from leaf cutter ant in Ribeirão Preto, State of São Paulo, Brazil - Atta laevigata ALBM1 | ecosystem: Host-associated > Fungi > Mycelium > Unclassified ...
CGCAACCCGCTATGACAGATGCCCGACCGCCTTCTTCTCAGCCATCTGCCTCGCTGCAACCATCATGTTCTGGCTATGAGTCCTGAGCCTAGCAGGTGGTTCTGGTAGCTATATTACGTTAGCTGCGGGTGCGACTTTCAATGTCGGAACGACTTATGACAATCAGCATCAAGGCTCTCTGACAGCTCTTTCGGGAACTACAATCAACGTTCTTTCCGGCGGAGTGCTTTCCAACCCAGATGCTGCGAACCACGGCACCATTAATGTCAGCAAGGGAGGAGTGGTCAGTAACGCTATCATTTCCAGTGGAGGCGGCCTGACTGTTTCTTCTGGCGGAACGGTGTCGACTGCAACGGTTAATGCTGGGGGATCTGCGACTTTCTCGGCGGGAGCTACTACTTCAGCTCTGACGCTTAATGGTGGCACAATTGATACCTATGTCACTCCGAACTTTGTTGCGGGCGGTGTTGTTAGCGGCATTCTGATTTTCGAGAGTGGTGTTAGCGATGGCGGCTATCAGAAACTCGGCACGGGCGTAACAATTGAGCTTAAATCCGGTGCATCTCTTTCTAACAGCACCATTGGTTCGGGAAATACCGTGGCAGTGTGGTCTGGTGCCACCGCAAGCGGTTTGGTGATGAGCAGTGGTGGCGGGCTTGGGGTCGCTGGAGTAGCGTCTAACACGACTGTTCTCAATGGTGGCGTTGTAGATGTCGGATCGGGTGGTTTGGCCACTGGTACCACTGTTAGCAGTGGCGGAACTGTCTACGCTGCGTCTGGTGGAACAATTGGCACCACGACGGTTTCAAGTGGCGCAACTCTGAGTGCTGCTGCTGGAGCTACGCTTTCAGGCTCTGTCACGACGACCAACGGTGCAAAGATTATCATCCCGACCACGGCTGGCGGCACTGTTAATCTGCAGGGCGACAGCAATGTTGGTCTGACTATTACGGGTTCGGGCAGCCCGACCACAGTGATCTCGGGCTTTTCCGCGAATACAACTGCCGGGACGTCAGATGGTATCACTCTGGAGAGCGTCAAGACTGCGGACGTGGTTGCCGTAAGTTATCCTGATACGGATCATGTTACGTTCACCCTGAAGGACGGTTCAGCCGTTTCCCTGAATATTATCGGTGTTAAAAATGTTGGTTATACCCTGTCGTCGGACAGTAGTGGTGACCTTGTTTATGAGGTCTGCTTCCTGGCTGATACGCTGGTAGCCGGGCCGAACGGCGACACAGTTGTTCAGGATCTCGTTCCCGGAGATATCATCACGTCTTATCGTGATGGCGTAACGAGCAGCAGCAAAGTTTCCTGGGCCGGGAAGGCTCACTGCGTGATCCGCCCTGAAAAAGCGGATGATGAAGCAGGCTATCCTGTGCGGATTGTCAAAGATGCAATTGCACTGGGCGTGCCTTTCAAGGATCTGCTTGTCACCTCAGAGCATTGCCTGTTCCTGGATGGAAAATTCATCCCCGCTCGCATGCTTGTAAATGGCCGTTCGATCTTTTTCGACAAATCCTTCACATCTTATGACTATTTCCATATCGAAACCGAAGATCATTCAGTCATCGTGGCTAACGGTGCCTTGACGGAAAGTTATCTGGATACTGGAAATCGCCGTGCGTTCCGCCAGGAAGGGAATGTCTTTGTCTTTGGTCAGCAGGCTAAGTCCTTGGAAACAGATGCAGCGGCTCCTCTGGCAGTGTCTCGGGAACTCGTCGAACCCGCTTATCGTCTGATTGAGCAGCGTTCGCAGGTACTTCAGTTTGAAATTCAGACGCCTGCTATTGCCACGGTTGTCGAGAGTGATCTGCACCTGGTGTCCAATAATGGTCACCGGATTGAGGCACTGCGGACAGTTGATGGACGCACCATGTTCATGATTCCGGACGGAGTGAATTCTGTTCAGGTTGTTTCGAACAGTAGTCGCCCTTCCGATGCGATTGGCCCGTTTGTTGATGATCGGCGCATGCTTGGTGTGTTGGTCAGTGACATTTCGTTCTTCGACAGTGGGGTGACGAAAAACATTTTAACTCATCTCTCTGACGACACTCTGAGTGGTTGGCACGACAGGGAGCATGCTCCAATGCGCTGGACGAATGGAAATGCGTTTCTTCCTCTTGGTGAACGCATGCCCGGCAGCATTGGTCTTCTTGCTCTCAAAATTGAGGCGGCAGGTCCTTATGTTGTCCGCAGTTCAGAGTCTGTGGATAGTGTCTTGAAAATTGCCTGATATATCAGGTGCCTACCCGCATTATGCGGGTAGGTTTTTATGATTCTTTACTGATTGCGTTTTCTGAGATGACTGGCGTTAAATCGCCTTTATTCGCTGACCACAATTTCTATAAAGACGTGGATTGTACAAACTCTTCTCGGGTATCTGAAATTCCAAGAAGAGCATGTTCCACGTGGTTCAGTGAAGGATCTTAATCCGGGGCGAAAAGACCCAAATCGAGATGATGACCGTTTGAATAGTTTAGGCCTTTGATCCGCCCGTATTCGACGACACTCATTCCACTTTTTGTTAGCACATTCTGGAAAACTGTTTCGTCTTTACGGTCTACGAGCGCGAGCGTGCATCGGGGGTTCTTTTGCAGATACTGGGCAGCCGCTTCGGAACCGAGCAGCTGGGTCTGTTCACCTGCCAGAAAAACCAGACTTGGTTCAGAATAAGACGTGGAGACTAGCACGCTCTGATCGCAGGGTTTGACCTCTTCGAAAAGAGCGGCAACGCGAGGTGCCAGACGGATTGTCTGGAGGTTGGGTATGACCGCCAGGAAAAGACCTGCCTGTGCGATGACTGCCGCACCCATTGCACAGAAGGCCGCCTGTTGCCGATGCTGACGCAGCAGCAGAAAAATTGCTGCTCCCATTAAGGGGAGTGTACCGCAGAGAGCCAAGCCTTCGCGTAAGGAAAATACGTGTTCCATCTTGTACAGCAGGACCGTACCAGCGAAGCAGAACGCTACTCCGATGATAGCCCAGAGTACCCCATAGAACCCGAGAGCGGTTTTGCTCCACCGGGATAGGGTGGGAGTGGTCCAGACAGTGAGGGAGGCTGCTGTCAGGATGGCTATGGCTGGATAGGTGGGGAGGACGTAGTGAGGCAGCTTAGTTGCGATGAGTTCGAACACGATCCAGTGGGGAATGATCCAGCTTAGCAGGAAGCGGACCTGTGGAAGTTTTCTGTTCTTCCAGGTGGCAGGGAGTGCCAGAGCCGCAAACAGGGATCCTGGCCAGAAGGCCAGTGCGAAAACCAACAGGTGGAACCCGGGAGGAAGACCATGTGCTTCCTGGCCGTGTGCGACTTTACCTAAGAAATTCCGGCCGATGGCGCGTGAGAAAAAGTCGCCGTGGCTAACGACTTCAATTGCGATGCACCAGGGCACAACCACGGCAACCATGAGAAGCCAGCCCCAGCTGGGACGGAGACGGGACCACCATGTCTTGTCTCGTTCCACGGCCCAGAGCGCCAGTGGCGTGCCGAAGCCGGGAATGAGAACGACAGGTCCTTTGAGCATGAGACCTGCTCCAAGGGCTAACCAGTAACTGCATGCGACCAGAACCGGGGTGGGGATATTTTTCTGGCGATCAAGGAAGGCACGCAGAAGCATCGCTTCAAAGCACAGGACATCCAGCAGCAGGACCGTGTCGATCGTCGCCATATGGCTTTCGGCGACAAAGAGCGTTGAGACCATCAGCAGGCCGGCAGCCAGCAGGCCGGTCGTTGCTCCAAAGAGGACTGTTCCCATCCAGGCTGTCAGCGGAACAATGAGGGTGGCTGCCAGAAGACTGGGAATACGGTAGGGCCAGGTCTTTCTGAGAACATCTGGTCCCAGAAGTGTCTTGGCGACTTGTGCGGAAGAGGCTTCCAGCCAGTAGATGCCTGCGGGCTGTAGGTAGCGGGGTTTGTCCTGAAAACGAACATCTACGAAATTGCCGGACGTCAGCATCTGCTCCGATGCTTCCATATATCTCGGTTCATCCCGATCGAGCGGAGGCAGAGTCATGCGTCCTGACAGGGCGAGCAGGAATGTTACCAGCCCGAGAAGGGCATAGTGCCGGAATGTCAGTTTCATGGTGAGGCTCCGTTCCGGTCCATCACGGAATGGTGGACGGAGACAGACCTAAAGACCATCCCCGATCTTGGATGGATCAGTGTTCGGTCAGATGATCAGGCAGGTGAGTACGGTTCTGTAGCCACATGACACCCAGCAGATCGCGGATGCCAACAAGAGCCCGATTGAAGTTGGTGTATTTGGAAGAACCGTGCAGGCGCGCACGATGTTGGACTTCATGGCAGATCAGCGGTGCGCCGTAATGTCCCAGCAGTGCTGGCAGGAAGCGATGGACACCCTCGAACTGCGGAATACGCAGGAACATCTCGCGGGAGAAAAGCTTGAGGGGGGCCCCGGTATCTGGACAGCCATCGTTCAGAAGTCTGCGGCGCAGGCCGTTAGCCAGCTTTGTGGCGATACGACGTGACAGCCTGTCATTTCGCTTGCGCCGAACGCCCACGACCAGCGGAGGATGGGAGTTGGCTGTACGGGCCAGTTCCAGCATCCGGATGATGGAAGACGGATCGTCTTGCCCATCACCGTCGATGGTTGCCATCCATTTTCCATGGGCCGCGGTTGCACCTGTTCTCAGGGCTGCGGATTTTCCAAGACGACGCGGGTGGCTGATGATTCTGAGATTTGGAAGATACTGTTGCCGTGCTTCGAGAAGCTTCTGGACGGTGGCGTCTGTGCTACCATCGTCAACGACGACAATTTCAGTATTTTCTGGAAGGCGGTCAAGAACTCCTGCGAGTTCCTGACACACCGGGAGTATATTCTCCGCCTCGTTCAATACCGCCATGACAATGGAAAGAGTCACGGACGTCTGCGATGGACGGAGGGCTGTCATAGGCTCAGGCCGCGGAACGGCGCAGAGCTTCCGGAAGGTTCTGAATGCTCTGCTCAATCAACTGGGCAGCAACGTCCGGGCTTTCGGAAAGGCGGGAAGCCACAACGTCACGTGCTGCGGAAATGGCGATTGCCGTTGCACGTTCCTGAACTTCGCGGATGGCAGCACGTTCAGCTGCTTCAATGCGATCATGAGCCATTTTCTCGTAACGAGCAGCAGCAGCTTCCGCTTCGTGACGGGCGCGTTCTGCAAGAGCAGCAGCTTCCGTCTCGGAGCGGGCGATCATGGCCTGCGTTTCAGCAAGCGTCTTTTCGCGTTCGCGGGTTGCATCTTCCAGCATCTGCTCGGCTTCACGACGAAGGCGTGCTGCTTCGTCGAGATCGCGACGGACGCCTTCTGCGCGGACATCAAGATGGCTCGTGATGACGGCCCAGAGCTTGCGACCGAAGATCACAAAGAACAGGACGAAAGCCAGGGCGGTCCAGAAACGGGGTTCTTGGAACATCGTCGTCTCCTTAAGCGCTGACGCGTTTGACGGCGCTGGCGATAGTCTGCTCGTCCTGCTCCCCGATCAGACGGGAAACGAGGTTCTGGGCGGTACCGGTAGCGATTGCGGGCAGGCTGGACAGTGCCTGTTCGCGGGACTGGGCGATCCGTGCTTCGGCATTCGCAATATCAGCTTCAAGACGCTTTGCGGTTTCCCGTGCGTGCGTTTCGGCGCTGAGGCGAGCCTCGTTCTGGATGCGCTCCACATTGGCCCGGGCCTGTGCGGCCGCTTCATGGCGGGTGCTCAGAAGTTCGGCGCTTGCGCGGTCGGACTCTGCTTTCGCACGGCGGGCAATATCGAGGTCGTTCTGGATGCGGGTGCGTCGGTTGGACAGCACGCGCTCGATCCGCGGCAGAGCGGAGCGGCTGAGGACAATGTAGAAGCCGGCAAAGATGACGGCTCCCCAGACGACCTGTCCAATCAGCAGCGGATCATGGACGTTCAGCTGGGGCATGCCCGCAGCCACAGCTCGGCCCGGCACAGCCGCCAGCGGAGCGGCGAACAGGAAAAGACGTGGCGTGCGGTGCATGTTCGACCTCAGGCGAACAGGATCAGGAAGGCGATCAGCAGCGCGAACAGAGCAACAGCTTCTGTCAGCGCGAAGCCGAGCATGCCGAGGCCGAAAACGTGCGGGCGGGAAGCCGGGTTGCGAGCGATGGAGCTCACGAGCGTCGAGAAGATGTTGCCGAGGCCGATGCCGACGCCTGCGAGGGCGATTACTGCAATACCGGCGCCGATGTCACGAGCGGCTTGAACGTCCATGGTCAGGTTCCTTTAGGGTCGATACAGGGGTTGTGCAAAACCGCGCTCAGTGAGCGACGGCCTCGCGCAGATAGATGCAGGTGAGGATGGCGAAGACGTATGCCTGAAGCACACCCACCAGCAATTCCAGAGCCGTCAGCGCAATGTTGATCGCGATCGGGGCAACGGCCAGGATATGGCCGAAGAAGCCCAGACCGGCGAGCATGATCGTGAAGCCGGCAAACACCTCGAGCAGAACGTGACCGGCCACCATGTTGGCGAACAGACGGATCGACAGGCTGACGGGGCGAGAAAGGAAAGACAGGATCTCAATCGGCACGAGCAGCGGTGACAGCCATACAGGGGCGCCGGCCGGCATGAAGTGCTTGAAGAAGCCCAGGCCCTGGAAACGCAGGGAGGCCAAGATCGAGATCAGGAACACCGTGACGGCCAGTGCAAGGGTGACTGCAATGTGGCTCGTGTAGGTGAAGGAGAAGGGAAGGAGGCCGAGATAGTTACCGGCGAGAATGAAGAAGAACAGAGCGAACACGAACGGGAAGAAAGCGGTGCCTTCTTCGCCCATCGTGCCGATGGCAAGGTCGTGAATGAAGTCGTAGCCGATTTCGGCTGCAGCCTGGAGACGGCCTGGAACGACGGAGGCCGGGCGCATTCCGATGAAGAGGAATGCGAGCACCAGCACAACGGCGATCAGCATGAACAGTGGAGACTGTGAGAACCGCAGAGCTTCGCCCAGAGATCCGAGAACCGGATGGAGCTCGAACTGTCCGAGCGCGTCAATCGTCGATCCGGCTGCCACGCTGGCTTCTCCCGTCATCTTTTGGCTCGGGTACCATGCCCGGCCCATTCAACACCCGCCAGACATTCATCATGCCGGCACCAAAACCCAACAGGGCAAAAATCAGCAGGAACAAGACCCTGTAACCCAGCCAGCGGTCAAGAGCGTAACCTAACGCCACACCCACCGCCAGACCAGCTACGAGCTCTGTTCCGACCCGGATCGCAATACCGAAAGAAGCAATGGAACTGCTGTCTTCTTCGGTGGACTTTGTAGAAAACTCTTCCGAATGGGGGTTAAGCTTCTTCCTTGCGCGGTTAAGGCGCTCATCGAAGTTGCCATCCTCATTGGAAGGGGCGTTTCCCACGCTGTCTGATCCCTTACCCTGTGCGCATCCTTCTTATCCGGGCGAAATGTCCGGATTCCTTCTCAGCGCAGGCGCTAGCTACCGACGAGTCCGCGGGCTGTCAATGTATTCCAGCCACACAGAGGTCTGTAGACGCCATTTCTTCATCAACTGACCAGTCTGAGGCGCCGACCGCGTGGGGTGTCGCCAGAAGAGTGATCGAACGCCAGCATGGGAGATGGATCTTCCGAGCTGGGTTCGATCTGGGGAGCGTCTGGCATGTGTTGCCCGAGATAGGCTTCGGACAGCGTGCGGAACGCGTAATCCAGCATCGAAGACGCATATGCGGTGCCCGGATCGCCCTCGACCGTTCCGGCGGGTCCGAAGCGTGTATAGGCGAATCGCTCCACAAAAACTTCCAGTGGCGCGCCAAACTGCAGCCCAATGCTGACGGCCTGCCCCAGGCAATCCATCAGGCCACGCGCCATCGGACTTTCGCGCGTTGGAATGATGCTGATTTCGCCCAGTGTGCCGTCTTCAAATTCACTTGTGCGCATGAACAGGTTGTGTCCACCGACGGCCGTTCTCTGCGTGAAGCCGGTCTGCCGCATAGGAAGGGGACGACGGACGCCACGCTCTAGCTTTGCCCTGAGATTCGCTAGCTCTGGTTCTGGAAGTTCCGGCAGGAAGTCAACGGAGCGTTCCAGCGCACGGTGCATTGCGGTGTGTGCCTCGGGGCGCGTAGGCGGCAAAGGCGTTTCACCTGCAAGCGCCATGGCGAGAGCAGATTCGGGAGTCAGGCCGCGATGGGCGAGCCGGGCAAGTGTCGAGGGGCGAAGGTGCCCGTCTTCCCGTAATGGGGAAAAAACAGGAGCCAGTCCGCAGGATTCAACACCAAGCAGGGCATCTATGGGCCCAGGCGCAGAAAAGCCTGTTTCAATGGGAGAGAGACGTCGCCCTTCCAGAGAGGCGCAGGCCTGAGCTGCCAGACCGCGAATATCGGGGAGTGCGGGGCATGCAGGAATTGGGGGCAGCGACAGATCTGTACCCGCGCGGGCTATGCTTGTTGCGAGCGCTGCAATGGCCTTGGCGGCATTGCGTCCTTCGTCGCTGTCATAGTCCAGACCCATGGATGCAAGGCAGGCATCCAGATCCGTAAGCAGAATGAGACCGGCGGGTTCATCCGAGGGGTCAACGGGCAGGTCGAAAAGCGGAAGTTCGCCGGTGCGCTCAATGCGTGTTGTAGCATGGAGGCGACGCAGGGAATCACAGGCCAGCTTCAGGCAGGCGACAAAGTGCTCTGGTGCGAAGCCGTCATCCTGAACAAAGCCGGACAGGCGAATAATAAAGCCAGGTGTTTCGTCCGGATGGCGTTCCCAAAGCGCGATATTGGGAGCGAGCTGCCTCATGAGCAGCAGGCATGACAGGCTTCGCCCCGGTGCCGGGGTGTTGGCTGGCGTACCCGGAAGTGGCGGACACGCATCGATCATGTCGACCCAGCGTGCAGCTTCCGTCGAGAGGCGGAGGGGGCCACCGTTCTGTGTGATCTGGGCCAGAGCCTGGGCGGCATCATCCTCCCAGGCAGCCGGAAGGGTGACGGAGCGCGTGGCGCTGTCGTCCGGATCGGTCGTGACCCGAAGCGTTCTCATCCGAACGCCGGTCCAATGAAGACGGGCTGTCATGCTGCGAATCTACGCTTCGTAGCCGGCGCCCGGAAGCCGGAAAAGAGGTCTTTTTGTCCCGTTAATGGGTGGGAACATGGGGATATGGGGGATAACATTTTCAGAGGGGGATAATCTCTGTTTCTCAAGGGAGGGTTGGACGGACGCCACGGAGTCCGCTAGTGCAGGAAAATGATTTTTTCGAAGGTGACGTCATGAGCGCAGCCATGGGAACAGCGCGTCCCGCCGCTCGTCAGGACCGGCTGGAACTGCTTGCCGGACTGCTGGCGCTGGTTTTTCTGGCCGGAATGCTTGTTCTGGCCATGCTGGGGCATCATCAGAGCAATGATGGTGGCTATCAGGTCCATGCGTCTTTCAGCCAGATTGATGGTCTGAATGTGGGCTCGGATGTGCGTCTTGCCGGTATTACGGTTGGACATGTGACGTCGGAAGTCGTCGATCCGAAGACCTTTCAGGCGAAGGTGACGTTTACGTTGTCTCCGGACGTGAAACTGCCGACGGATTCTGCTGCGATCGTTACGTCTGACAGCCTGCTGGGGGGCAAATACATTGCTCTGTCTCCTGGTGGAGCGGATGCGACGGTCAAGGCGGGTGGTGCTCTGACAGAGACGCAGGGGTCCATCAGTCTGGAGCAGCTTCTGAGCAAGTTCATCTTCTCCGTGACAGATACGCTTCAGAAGGCCCAGAAGACCCAGGGCGCCCAAACTCAAAAGCCTGCTGGCAGCCTGTCGGACGAGCCGTGACATCGGGTAATTTCCCTTGGCTGGATCACGATGGGCAGCCAGTGGCCTGTGTGGAGAAGGTGCGTGTTCTGAGGGAAAATGATGCCGAATTGCGGCAGGCTCTTCAGGATGCGTTTGAGGATGGGATTCTGATGGGGGTTTCGCCGGAGGCCATGCGCCGTTCTTTTGCAGCGATGCTGGCAGATCTGACGGATCCGACGGCCAAAGGAAAAGAGTGATTATGGCTAAGCGTTCTTTTTCCCTTGGTGCGGTTCTTCTGGCTCTGAGTGCGCCTCCTTTTGCCCAGGCGGCAGTCGGAGTTGCGCCTCCCGCAATGTATCCTGCCAATCTCTGGCAGGGGCGTAATCAGGCGATCATTCGCGTGCTGGATCGTCTGGATGCGCACATTGAGACGTTGACTGTTCCGGTTGGGGGCACGGCGAATTACGGTACGCTTTCCGTGGCTGTTGAAGCCTGTGTCAGCCGTCCTGAGTCCTTGCCTGCGGATGCAGGTGCTCTTCTCCATCTTCGTGATACGAGAGATTCGGCCCGCGCACCGTTCGATGGGTGGATGCTGCAGAATGAGCCCTCTGTCGCGACTTATGGCAGCCCCCTGTATGATGTGCGTGTTGTGTCTTGTGCCGGGGACAAGGTTGCGCCGGATGCTGGTCCGCTACCAGCCACAAAAACGCCGCAACTGAATGACACAAATGCACCAGAGGAAGAGGGAGGAGACGATCAGTCTCATTCCGCGCCCTCGTCTGAGGGGGCGCCGGTGCCATTGGCTCCGGATACTCATGCTCCCATTCCTCTCGCACCTCCGAGCGGCGGGGCACAGTCTCTTGTGCCGTCTGCGCCGCAGGCTCCGCCTTCCGGGCAACCGTTGCCCCCTCCTGAGGCTGATCCCGGTCTCGAGTAAAGAGAGACGGGCGGAGTAGGGATAATCCTGACACTGGAAAGAGATAACTGACTCATGATCCAGGTTCCTTTTCCGCCCTCCAGAGCAGCCTTGCTGCTGGATTTTGACGGAACGCTTGTCGATATTGCTCCGACGCCGGAAAGCGTCACGGTTCCCTCCGGCCTGAAAGAGGATCTGCTTCGGCTTAAGGATCTTCTGGGTGGGGCTCTGGCGATTGTGACAGGGCGGCCGATTGCGCAGATCGATCATTTTCTTCCCGGAATTCCGTATGCTGTCGCGGGTGAGCATGGTGTAGCTGTGCGCAAGTCACCGGTGCACGATGTTGATCATCGGGTTCTGCCTGCTGTTCCCGCTGACTGGCTGGGTGGGGCGGAAGACATTGTGGCGCGATATCCAGGTGCCAGTGTTGAGCGCAAGAGAGCAGGGATGGTTCTGCATTATCGGCAAAATCGGGATGCGGAACCGGTTTTTCGTTCTCTGGTGGGTGATTGGGCGGCTGAGGCGAATGGTTTTCGGCTTCAGGAAGCGCATATGGCCATCGAGTTGCGCCCGCTGGGGGTGGATAAAGGCGGAGCCGTCCGTGAACTGATGGCCGACAATCCTTTTCAGAACCGGTTGCCACTCTTTGTCGGTGATGACGTTACAGACATGGATGGAGTGAGGGCTGCCCGCCAGATGGGGGGTGATGGCTGGCTCATTCCTGATGATTTTCCTGATGCGGCCACATTCCGCCGATGGCTGCATGATTTGTCGGAGGGACATGGATGGGGCGCCTGATTGTTGTTTCCAATCGTACACCAGCGCCCGGAGAGCGGACGCAGCCTGCCGGGGGGCTGACTGTCGGGCTGTATGATGCTGTTCAGACACGCGACAGTTTGTGGTTCGGATGGTCTGGTGAACAGGATGACGACGCGATGGAGCATCCTGTTACGGAAGAGCGCGTGGGGAATGTGACATACGCCACATTCGACATGACGCCACGGCAGTATGACCGGTTCTATCTGAACTTCTCGAATGGTGTTCTCTGGCCGCTCTGTCATTACAGAACACAGCTCATGCGTTATACGCGTGAGGATTGTGAGGCGTATTACGAAGCCAATGCCGTATTTGCTGATCGTCTTGTGCCCCTTCTTAAAGAAGACGATACGATCTGGATTCACGATTATCATCTCTTTCCGCTGGGGCAGATGTTGAGAGATCGTGGCGTTACGGGGCGGATTGGTTTTTTTCTGCACATTCCGTTTCCGCCCTGGAGTGTGGCGCGTCTTCTTCCACAGTTGAAGAGATTGCTGGAAGGGCTTGCAGGGTGCGACAAGATTGGGGTTCAGACGCCTGAGGATGCCCAGAATTTGCGGGGGTGTTTCGAGGCGTCGGGCCTGACGGCAGATGTTGAGGCTGTGCCGATCGGGATTGATCCGATCCGGTTCAGGCAGCAGGCGATTGAGAGTGCCTCGGCCGAAGAGGTCGAACAGATTGTCGACAGTCTTGTTGGCAAACGTCTGATTATCGGTGTGGACCGTCTGGATTATTCCAAGGGTCTTCCGGAGCGGATGCGTGGCTATGAAATGCTGTTGAAGAATTATCCGGAGTATCGTGGAAAGGTCACGTTTCTTCAGATTACGCCGGTGTCACGCACAGGTGTCGAAAGCTATCGGCTGCTCAAGGAGGAACTGGACGGTCTCGTCGGAACAATTAATGGCGCGTACGGGACACCGGACTGGGTATCGATCCGCTATACGACCTGGCCGATTTCGCGGAATGTTCTGGCGGGGCTCTATCGTGTCTCGGATGTCGGGTACATTACGCCGCTGCGTGATGGCATGAATCTGGTCGCCAAGGAATTTGTGGCGGCGCAGGATTCCAAAGACCCCGGGGTTCTTGTGCTGTCACGTTTTGCGGGGGCTGCACCTGAGATGCCGGAGGCGTTGCAGGTGAATCCGCTGGATGCTGAAGGAATGGCAGATGCGCTTCATGCGGCACTGACCATGGACGTGGAGACCCGTCATAAGGCATGGTCCGCACTTTATGGCGAAGTGTCCCGCAATACGGCGGGAAGCTGGGCCAAACAGTTTCTTGATAGCCTGGAGGCTTCCCGACCATGACACTGACTGGAACGAAACAGCCCGATATGACCAGGATTTTGGGAGGGTTGTTTGTTCTGGCTGGTTTGGCTGCTCTGGGGACAGCATGGTTTGCAGAGCACAGGCTTTTGCTTGCGCCCTGTGAGCTTTGTCTTTGGGAACGCCGCCCTTGGCGCGTTTTGATTGCGATTGGGGTTCTGACGTTAGCCGTGCCGCGACGTTATGCGCGCTACCCGGTTTTGGCCGGGTTAGTGTGTGTAGCTGTCAGTATCGGTCTGGCAGTTCTACATTCCGGAGTAGAGCACAAGTTTTGGCCAAGCCCGGCTCCTGAATGCCGTGCGCCGGTTTTTCACGGGGGAAGTTTCAAAGACTGGATGGCCAGTATGCCAGCACGTCCGAACAAGCCTTGTGACTCACCCGATTATCTGTTCGGGCTTCCTGTTTCCATGACGGAACTGGGTGGTCTTTATGCGATCGGTGTTTTTCTGCTGGGTAGCCTCGGGACCGTGCGACTGCTTCGGTCCCGAGACTGAGCTCCTTAGAGTCTTGTCCGTCCACGGCCGAAGATCAGGCTGATGATCAGCAGGACGAGGAAGATGAAGAACAGGATCTTGCCGATGTAGGCGAAATCTGCCGAAATCCCCCCAAAGCCGAGAACGGCTGCACACAGGGCAAGGATGAGGAAGACAATCGTCCAGCGAAGCAGGTCCATGGGTAGTGTCTCCTGTGTCATGATGTTCTGCCATCTGGAAGAACGGGGATGAGGAACGCAGAACGGCACAGGACCGCTCCGGTTCAATTTCGCAACGGCTCTTTCGTGATACAGGCAATAAAATACGAAACCCGGCGATCGGGTTTTTCTGTTCCGAGAGGATCATCATGACCAGATTCCGCTCTCTCTATCATCAGGGCTTTGCGCGGATTGCGGCCTGTACGCTGCCTGTTTCGCTGGCCGAAGCACGGGTCAATGCCGAGCGGATTCTAGGCGTTCTGAAGGCATGTGACCAGCAACGGGTCGCTGCTGTTGTTTTTCCGGAACTTGGGCTGACCGGGTACACGCTTGATGATCTCCGCTTTCAGGATGTGGTGCTGGAGGAGGCGCAGGCCGCCCTGATTTGGCTGGCGGAGCAGACGGTATCTCTTATGAGCGTCGCTGTTGTTGGGGTGCCGCTGTGTCGTGGGGATTTGCTCTATAACTGTGCAGTTGTGCTGCATCGTGGGCGTATTCTTGGTGTGGTTCCAAAATCCTATTTGCCCCGGTATCGGGAGTTCTATGAGCCTCGCCAGTTTACATCGGGGTTGGGGACGACAGGCAGTATCCGGATTGGTGGGGAGGATGTTCCGTTCGGTGCTGATCTTCTGTTTGATGCAGAAGATCAGGCTGGGCTGATTCTTGGTGTTGAGATCTGTGAAGATCTGTGGGTGGCTAATCCGCCGAGTGGTCGTCTGGCACAGGCAGGTGCGAGCATCATTCTGAATCCGTCTGCGTCTCCGGTGACGATCGGGCGGACGGATGATCGGTCGCTGCTGTGTCAGGCGCAGTCGATGCGGACGCTGACGGCTTATGTTTATGCGGCTGCTGGAGAAGGGGAATCCACGACGGATCTTGCCTGGGACGGGCAGGTCTCCATCCATGAAAATGGGCGTCTTCTGGCGCAGTCAGACCGTTTTCCTCAGGGCGAACGGCTTGTTGTTGCGGATGTCGATCTGGATTTGCTGCGGCAGGAACGTTTGCGAACCGGGCAGTTTGGAGTGGGATGTGAGACCATCCGCATGATTGGTTTCGAGCTGGGGGCGCCGGTTGAGGATCTTGGGTTGAAGCGAGACGTTCCTCGGTTTCCGTTTGTGCCTTCTGATACGAAAACGCTTGCCCGTGATTGCTATGAGGCCTGGACCATTCAGGTCAGTGCGTTACGTCAGCGTTTGAAAGCCAGTGGCGCGCAACGGGCTGTTATCGGTGTTTCGGGTGGTCTGGATAGTACGCTGGCTCTTCTGGTCGCTGCCAGGGCCGCCGATGAGCTGGGTTGGCCTCGAACCCATGTGCTGGCGTACACGATGCCCGGTTTTGCAACAGGCAGTGAAAGTCGTGGGCTGGCTCATGCTTTGATGGATGCGCTGGGCGTAGAGGCCCATGAGCTGGACATCCGACCGGCTGCGGAGACCATGCTCGCGGGTATTGGCCATCCGTATGCAGAGGGTAAACCCGTTCATGATATTACCTTTGAGAATGTTCAGGCAGGATTACGAACCGATTTTCTGTTCAGGTTGGCCAACCATCGGAATGGGATTGTGATTGGTACGGGAGATCTGTCCGAGTTGGCGCTGGGCTGGTGTACCTACGGTGTGGGGGATCAGATGTCCCACTACAACGTCAATGCCGGGATGCCGAAGACGCTGATCCAGCATGTTATCCGGTGGCTGGCGCGGGAAGGGGCGTTGGGGAGTGGCACGGCTGATGTTCTGGAGAAGATCGTCAGTGCTGAAATCTCGCCGGAACTGGTGCCGGATACGGGGCAGGGCATTCAGAGCACGGAGCAGATGATTGGCCCGTATGCCCTTCAGGATTTTACGCTCTTTTATGTTCTGAGATACGGTTTCCGTCCGTCACGTATCGCCTTTCTGGCCGAGAAGGCGTGGGGTGATGTTACAATTGGCTCCTGGCCTGCGCATTACCCTGAAGATCGGCGGATTTCCTATGATCTGAAGGAGATCTGTCACTGGCTGGAAGTGTTTATCCGTCGGTTTTATGGCACCAGTCAGTTCAAGCGTTCAGCCATGCCGAACGGCCCGAAAATCGTTGCTGGTGGCTCGCTTTCGCCGCGGGGGGACTGGCGGGCTCCATCGGATGGTAACGCACGATCCTGGCTAAAAGAGCTGAAACAGAACACGGCTATGTGAACTTTCAAACTTTTCGGGGGTTGGGGGTTCCGTACCGTGGCTTTCATGCCAATATGTTGAAGTACCATTTTATCTAACGGAGATTTGTCCGTCATGGCTTACGCTACGACCAACCCTTATACGGGTGAGACGCTGAAGACTTTCCCGGAAGCAACCGATCAGGAAGTTCAGCAGGCGATTACCGACGCGTATGAGGCTTTCAAAAGCTGGCGTGATGTGTCTTTCGCGGAGCGCGCCAAGGTCATGAGCGCTGCTGGTGCCATCCTGCGTCGCGATATCGACAAGTATGCCAAGCTTCTGACCCTTGAAATGGGCAAGCTCTATGAAGAGGCCAAGCTGGAGACGATCCTCTCCGCTGAAATCTTCGAATATTATGCCAAGAATGCTGAAGAGCTTCTGAAGCCGGAGAAGCTTCCGGTTGCTGATCCGAAGGAAGGCGAAGCTATCCTGATCCATCAGCCGCAGGGTATCGTCTTTGCGATTGAGCCTTGGAACTTCCCGTATTACCAGATCGCACGCATCATTGCGCCGCAGCTTTCTGCTGGTAACACGGTTCTGCTGAAGCATGCTTCGAACGTCCCGCAGTGTGCGGCGATCTTCGATGACCTGATGATCGAAGCTGGTCTGCCGAAGGGTGCGTTCAAGAACCTGTATGCGGCCCGCCATCATACGGCAGTCATCCTGAACGACCCACGCGTCTGTGGTGTTGCTCTGACGGGTTCCGAAGGGGCTGGTGCCATTGTTGCCAGCACGGCAGGTCAGGCACTGAAGAAGGCAACCATGGAACTCGGTGGTGCCGATGCTTTTGTGGTTCTGGAAGATGCCGATGTTGAGAAGGCTGCGAAGTGGGCGGCATTTGGTCGTCACTGGAATGCTGGTCAGGTTTGCGTGTCGTCCAAGCGTCTGATCGTTGTGGATTCGATCTACGACCAGTTCCTTGAGATCTACAAGGCTGAGGTTGCCAAGCTGAAGGCCGGCGATCCGATGGATCCGTCCACGACGCTGGCTCCGCTGTCTTCGCAGAAGGCTGCTGACGATCTGAAGGCTCAGGTTGAAGAAGCCAAGAAGCACGGCGCTGTTGTTGAAGTGATCGGTGCACCGGTTCCAGAGAAGGGGGCATTCTTCCAGCCGCTTCTGATGACGAACCTGCATGGTGATAATGAAGCCCGTCATTGGGAGTTCTTCGGTCCGGTCACGCAGCTTTATCGTGTGAAGGATGAGGCTGAGGCGATCCGCGTTGCCAATGACTCCCCATTTGGTCTGGGTGGCTCCGTCTTCACGAAGGATACGGCTCGCGGCGTGAAGGTTGCCGAGAAGATCTACACGGGCATGGTCTATGTGAACCATCCGACGATGGTGAAAGCTGATCTGCCGTTCGGTGGTGTGGCCCGTTCTGGTTATGGTCGTGAACTGATCGGTCTGGGCATCAAGGAATTCGTCAATCATAAGCTGATTGACGTCGTTGATATCGACGCTCCGTTCTGAGGTTGTGCAGGCCAGAGTTTTCTCTGGCCTCTCAATTATGGAAAAACCCCGGGCAGATTATCTGTCCGGGGTTTTTTTTATTGTTTTCGTGGATAAGCGTTTACAGACGTTGCACTGGGGCTTCGGCTGTCAGATTGATCCAGGGGTGACGCGCTTTCACATATTCGACGACGCGCGCTTTGTGAGCGGCCCGTTCCGTGGACATGTTGGTCATGGAATGGCCGTGTTGTCGGTAATCAGCCAGAATTGCTGGAACCCGACGCCCCGGCAGGCCGAGTTCGGCCAAGGTGCACCACAGGTCGAAGTCTTCCCATCCCATTGCTTCACGTGAAACATAGTATCCGCCTGCAGCGGCCCAAGCCCATTTCGCTACCATGGCCATGGCATCCACGTGGTTTCCTGAGACAAGGGCCAGCGGATGGAAAGGAAGGTCTCCCAAAACGGCGAATGAATGGGTGCTGCCTAAGGTTTCCTGAGGGGCAAGCGGGATAGGGCCGTTTTCATTGAAGCACTGAATGATGGGATAGGCGTAGGCAATCCCGAATGTCATGGAGGCATGAAGTGTTTCACAGGCATCGGGGCGTAGGAGGTTGTCTGCATCAAGCTGCATGACACAGTCTGTTTCTGCAGCATCCATTCCGATGTTTCTTGCGCCTCCCAGGCCGGCGTTGTGAACAGAGCGCTTCAGGATCAGTCGGTTGAAGCGAGTTGTGTTGCGCTCCATCCAAAGACGTACCAGGTCCACAGAGCCATCTGTTGAGCCGTCATCGACAACAATCAGATCAAGTTGAGAGAGGCTCTGCGCGGAAACAGAATTGAGAGCATCCAGGATATAATCTGAGTAGTTATAGGACGTGATAACAACGGTGACGTCCGCCTCACCAAATGCATCATGATGGAAAAGTGTTTCACTTTCGGGAATTACAGGAAGAGGGCGACGTTCCTGACGTTCGCGCGCGAGAAGAAGCTCGCTTGTTTCGGCGGCTTCTTCGTCATCCTGTAGAGAAGAAAAAGCGAGTTTTATGCGTCGTGTCTGGGCTTCTGGGCTGAATGGCCAAAGCACATCATGATATGCGGCTCGCGCCATGCGTCGTCGTAAGTCAGGGTTATCAATCAGAGTCAGGAGAGCGGCGGTCCATTCGTCGGGTGTGCTGGCCAAAAAGCCGGTTTCTGCGTGACGAACGAGCCGCTTGAACGGGCCGGTTGGAGAAACGATGGATGCACTTTCTGCGAGAGAGGCTTCCAGGAATTTAATTTCGCTTTTTGCCTCACAGAAGACGTTCCCAACCTCCAGGGGAGCAATGGAAATATCGAGCCGTCCAAATTCATTTGGGAGGTCTGATAAGGGAACAGTATCACGCCATTCGATCTGATGTGCCAGTTCCTGGAATTCTGGAAATTCCTCTAATGCCAGGAGGCTGGATTGTCCCTCCGGATCCCGGAACAGAACCAACCGCACATCCGGCCGCATTTTCAAAACATGCGCGAGGGAGGGAGAGGCGACGGCGAAGTCACGTTGGTGGGTTCTGGTGCCTGTTGCGTATCCGATCCGGATCAGTTGATCTCCGGCAGCAGAAAGGTGCAGTTCCTCACACATGCGGGGGTGCAGCCGAGAACGGCGATGGGTAAGCCTGTCATAGGTGTTGGGAAGTAAATGCACGACGGGCCGCAGTTCGTGCATGGCGTGGGCCAGTTCGGGGGTTGTTGCAAATCCCTGATCGCAGCGCAGCAAGGTCCGGCGGATGTCAGTAAAGAAGTGCTCGGTTCTTTCCTCGGTTGTACCGATTGAACGGATACCGTCAATCAGGTCTATCCGGGCGTATCGGGGAACAAAAACAATGTCGTCGGCATCAAAGATGGTCTTGACGCCTTCCTGATGCGCCAGATCAAGCATGGTACTGACATGGCCACTATACTCTACGCGCCATAATACCATGACATCTGCCCAGCAGATATCGTCATAACTGACGGCAGCGCAGTCCTGAACGCGTGCGTCGAATCCGGCGTGGCGACTGGCTTCTGCGTTGCGGTAACAGCGATAGGTCGTGCCCGGGATACTTGTTTCCCCGGCGATAAACAGAATGCGGCGTATTCCCGGGAAGGCTGGGTTGTCCTCTTCAGGAGAAGAGGCAGGGTCCACGGAAATTATTTCTGCAGGGTCTGGCGTGACGGCTGGGATTGCCTCCGTAGGGTAGGCAGGAAGGTCCCTGAGCGTGAATGTTTCGGGAAGTGTTGGCACATAAGGAATGAAAGGCGTGCGCAGCGCTCTTGTCAGCCTGCGCCAAACCGGTGCTGGGTGATGGAGAAATTCTTTGAGTGCTTCCAGTGCTGCTTGGCTTGAAGCCAGCTTGGTATTGAAGGTAGCAGCGTCTTGCTGGGCTCCTGCATACCACCGCTCAATCTGCGCCTGTTTGAGAGAAGCGAGCTCAAGTTGAAATTCAGCCTTTTCAAGTTGCTTCTGACTGTTGGCTAATTTTTCACAAATAAGAATATTTTCAGATTGAAAATGGTGATTTTTCTCAGACAGGGATTGAAGGGCAGCTCTTTGTTCAGAAATATTTTCTGTAAGAAGTCGGGTTTCGATCCGCAGTGCGTGTGTGGAGGTCTCTGCAGTATGAAGGGCTTTGGTCGTTGTGATCAGGGCGCTTTTGGCGCGGCGTCCTTCCAGGTCATGTGCTAGAATTTGACGTATTTTCTGACGAAAATTCTGTGCTTCTTCGGATGTTTCACTCAGGAACGATAATGCCGTGTCGAGCGCGGAGCTTCGAATGTTCAGGCAGTCTGAAAGGGATATGAAGTCGCCCGAAGTATTCCGGTTGTGCCCGATGACAAGCGTTGTAACGGGAATTTGACTTGATGGGATGTCTTGAGAACTTTGGCAGACCAGTAAAATTCCATCAGTTTTCGTGCCAGTAGAAAATATGTTTCTCAAGTCTGGAATGAAATTTTTTTGAATGTCTTCCAGCTGTATTCCTATCTGTTGGTCCAAGCGGGGGGACAATAGAATAAGGGGTCTGTTTGACTGTTTGTTTTTTCCAAGCAGTGACGCCAGCCAACACAGAACGCGTATGGCCTGCTCCTCACAAGCGTGCGTTGGAGCATTTTTTTCTGTTCCTTTCGAGTGAGTTGAAAGGAAAAGGGCCAGTTCGGCCAGAGCCTGGTCTTGGCGAACGGGGGAAATGCAGGGCGAATGATCAGTCACGGGATACAGCTTAAGGATTCGAAAAGAATTGCACGAGGGATACTGTGAAACAAAATATTTAACGTGCTCCATAATACTCTGTTTTTTTGCAAAGTATTGAGTTTTTTATAATGAATGTGCGCCGTAAATTTCACGTAGTCGTTGCAACCTTTGCCAAAATGCAATCTTGTGCTCAGGGGCATTCCAGCCCCAGCTCATTCTGTGGCTTCGGCGACGGAACGAGATACAAGCACTGTCTGCGGGTCTGTATGTTATCTAAATGAACGCGGGACATTCTTACGGATGCCAAAGCGGAATCCTGATTGCTTTTTGGGAATAGGCTTTGATATATGCAAGACTCGTCGCTCGATCATTTGGGTGGTCTGAGGGCCGCCAGTGCGAGGCAACCTTTGTTTAGGAGTGCATGGTAATGGCAATCACTACCGTGATTGGCGCCTCCGGCCAGACCCTTGCGGTCACGGTCGATGGTGCACAGGCCCAGGCTCTGGCCAGTCAATATTCGTCTGCTGTCTCAGGTGTGAGCGGTCTGACGCATTATGATCTGGTGCCAGGTGCAAATAGTTCATTCTCTGCTGGTGTCTCTCAGGGTGTTATCACTCAGAGCGGTGCGTACAGCATTGATGGCAATGTCCAGTATATTGCAGCAGGCACGTATTCTGACACCCAACAGGACACTCTTACAGGCTCTGTATCTATCGATCTCAGCAAGGACACAGCATCGTCTGTCAGCCTGCTGACGGGCGCATGGGATGGTGCAACTGTTATTGCTGGCAACCAGAACGGTTCGTTCGTGGGTGGCGTTGGTAACACCGTGTTCCTCGGAACGGGCAAGACGGGTAGCTGGAACATTGCTACGGGTTCCGGAAACGACACGATCCTTGGAACGAATGGCAACACGACCATTGACGGTGGAACGGGTAACAACCTGATCTATCTCGGCAGTGGCACGAACGTTGTTCGCTCTGAAGGTCAGGACACGATTGACGGTTCCAACGGCACCGACACCGTTACCCTTCTTGGCGGCAGCTCGGTTGTTAACCTGCATGCAAATGCAACGGTTTACGACACGACTGGCTCCAACAGCGTGACTGTTGGTAACAACAGCTTTATCACGGGTGGTAGCTCCAGCACGTACTTCACGACTGGTGCAAGCGCTACGGTTTCCGGTGGTCTTAACGACACCATTTCTGCGGCGGGCAACCTTCAGCAGGTTGGTGGCACGGGCAACACCATCAGCGTCGATGGTTCGCTGTCCTTCCTGAATGGCACCGGCAACACGACCATTACGGCTGGCAACGCAACGATGTTCGGTGCGTCTGGCCTGAATGCTCAGTTCGACGGCACGTCAGGTTACAGCCTGTTCGTGGGTACGGGCGGTGATGAAACGATCTCTGCCGCTTCTTCCCACGGTGTTCTTCAGGCCTTCGCTTCCAACGGCGGTAACACGACCGTTGTTGGTGGTACGGGTGCAGACACGCTGGTTGGCGGCACGGGCAATGCAACCTTCACGGGTGGCTCGGGCAGTTCCAACCTGTTTGCTCTGAACAACGGCACTGCCGGTGGTGACTACACGGTTACCGACTTTGGCAGCGCAGCTGGCAACCTCATGGCTCTGTATCAGTACGGCCTGCAGAACAACAATGGTCTGCAGAACGTTCTGAACGCAGCAACTGTGGCTGGTGGCAACACGACCATTGCTCTGAGCGACGGCTCCAAGATCACCTTTGTTGGTGTGACGGATCTGAAGGCTTCGGACTTTGCTCTGAGCTGATCTAGTTTGTTAGCTCGCTAACATCTATAAAAGGAGCTGGGTTCGAAAGAGCCCAGCTCTTTTTATTTGTACTTAACAATTTCCGGACTTTGAGCTTTTTGTCTGATGACCGTGCCGATTAAAGATGTAGCGCTTCTTCCTGCTGAAGTCGAAGAGGACTCTCAGAAGGTTCTGCTGGAAAGCTATCGTAGCTCTGCCCGGCTGAACGGTATGCGTGCTGATGGCTTACAGGGCGAGAGCGCTCATTTGCGGCATCAGATTTCCCTGATTCATCGTTCTCTGTCCTGGCGCGTAACCATGCCCCTTAGGGCAGTTCGTTCACTTAGCCTGGGACGCTTGCCATCTGGGCGGCCGCTCAAGGAGTTGCCGGAAGGCTTTCTACCCTTTGGGAAGAAGGTGGCGTCAAAGCGATCGGCCGGGCGGTTGAAAAGCGCTTTCCCGTTCGGACTCGGGTGAATAAGAAAACCAAGTTTTCTCCACAGCGGGGGCAACCATCTCCTGCGGTGCCAGGTAAGGTGAGTGTTTCGGGAGCGTCTTCGAAGCCTGTCTCCCCGTTGTCTGTTTATAGCGATATTCTTGATAAAACCGCAGTTACTCTGGCACCCCGCATTCTTATTATTGCCGAGGTGTCTCTCCGTCAGTGTGCGAAATATCGCGTCTGGCAGAAGCGAGATCTTCTTGAGCATCTTGGATGGAATGTTCAGGTTGTAGACTGGCGTGACATCAATGTTGCCATGTCAGCCTTGCAGATTTGCACACAGGTTATTTTCTACCGGGTTCCGGGCTTTGACGATGTCATGAAGCTCGTCAAGGAAGCGCATCGTCTGCGTCTTGAGCCGCGTTGGGAAGTCGACGATCTGATTTTTGATTCGGAAGAATATCTGCAAAATGTAAATATCAGTAGTCTTCCGCGGTCTGAGCAGGATTTGCTCATGTCGGGTGTTGTTCTGTTCAAGCGCTGCATGTTGGCATGTGGGCAGGGTATTGCTTCCACACGGGCTTTGGCTCAGGCGATGCGAGATGCCGGGCTGACGCATGTCGATGTGGTTGAGAACGCCCTTGATCGTGAGACACTGGAGATTGCGGCATCGTTGCCTCCTCGTGGGGAAGTGGCGGATGATCGTGTCTGGGTGTCTTACGGGTCGGGCACCAACACGCATGATGAGGATTTCCGGCAGGCTGAAGCGGGGCTTATTGCGGCTCTGGATGAAGAGCCCCGTCTGTGCCTGCGCGTTATTGGTCAGCTCAAGCTTTCGAAAGAATTTGACCGGTTTGGTGACCGCGTCGAGCGTCTGACGGAACTGTCTTATCGCGATTATCTTGCTGCACTGGCGCAGACGGACATCGCAATTGCACCGCTGGAGCCTACGCTCTTCAACGATTGCAAAAGCAATATCAAGTTCCTGGAAGCAGCGGTGGTCAAGGTTGCTGCCATCTGTTCCCCTCGGGATGCCTTTCTCGCGGTTATGCGCCACGAAGAGAACGGATTGCTGGCGGTCACACGCGACGAATGGAAGAACTGCTTCCTGACGCTCGCACGAGACAAGGCTCTTCGTGAGCGGCTTGCGGGTCAGGCCTGGCAGGATGTCACTGAGCGTTATGCGCCTGAATCGATGGCGTTTACGCAGGGGAAGGCTCTTTTCGGTTTGCCGGTGGAGCCGGAGCGCAAGGCACTCCGTGTTCTCATGACGAATGTTTATTATGCACCACGATCCTTTGGTGGCGCGACAATCGTTGTGGAAGAACTGGCTCTCCGTTTGCGGAAAAGCGGCGTCGAGGTTGGGATGCTGACCTCTCGGCCGCATCTGGATGGCAGGCTGTCTGGTAATATCCGTTATGTTGCTAATGGAACTGATGTTCTGGCGGCGATGATTCCGGACGGTAACGACGTTATTGGCTCGATGGATAATCCGCATATGGCGGAGCAGTTTGCAGACTGGTTGGATGCCTATCAGCCGGATGTTGTGCATGTTCATGCTGCGCAGGGGCTAGGAACAGCCATGTTGCGGGTCTGTCAGGAGCGCGATGTTCCTTATGTTCTGACGCTTCATGATGCGTGGTGGCTGTGTGACCGGCAGTTCATGGTTCGCGGCGATGGGCGTTACTGCTTCCAGACCACGATAGATCAACAGGTTTGTCAGATGTGTGTGCCGCATGCCCGCCATCTGACGGACAGGTGGTTCCTGATGCATCAGGCTCTCTCGGAAGCGGCGCTGCTGATCAGTCCTTCCGAAGCCCATCGTCAGCTTTATCTAGCGAATGGGGTTGAGCCTGAGCGTATTGTGGTGAATCGGAATGGTTTCCGGTGGCCTGAACGTCCTCGCACTCCGCGTATTCCGGGCTCGCCGGTACGATTTGGATTTGTGGGTGGTACGGAGGCTGTGAAGGGCTATCCGCAGCTCAAGAAATGCATGGAATCCCTTGATCGTTCAGACTGGGAACTGGTGCTGGTTGATAACAAGCTCAACCTTGGTTTCAGTTCAATTCATGCGCGGGACTGGTCTGTCAAAGGGCATCTGGAAATCGTGCCGGCCTTTAGTCAGAACGGGCTGGATGATTTCTATGACCAGATTGATGTGTTGCTGTTCCCGTCACAATGGAAAGAAAGCTACGGGCTGACGGTGCGTGAAGCTCTGTCGCGGGATGTCTGGGTTGTAACGACAGCACCTGGTGGGCAGTCAGAAGACGTCGTGGATGGTGTGAATGGCACTCATCTGCCTATTGATGGCCGTGCGGAGACGCTGGCGGCTGCTATTGAGGCTATTCTGGATCAGCCGGGCAAGTTTGATGGGTATGTGAACCCCTTCAAGGATTGTCTGGCGACTTATGAAGCTCAGACAGAACAGCTGCTTGGCTTCCTTGAGATGGTCGCCAAGCGTAAAAACAAGAACTGATTATCGACCGAGCAGCAGGGCCGGCAATGCGTGTAGCCGGTCCTCGCTGGCAATCGCCTGTACTAACCGGGCGCGAAAACTTGCCTTTTTGTACTGCGCGCGGGGCGGGTGGTTGGCCAGATACTGAGCGATCCAGTCTGGGTTGAAAAAGGTGGGATCCGGGATTTCCTGACGCCAGAGGTGTACGGATGGGATTCCGCTGGGGTTGTCTCTCAATAATTCTGTTTTGATGAAGGGGGCTTTTCCTGAGCGCAGGACAGCCCGCCAATCCGTGTGCATGGGGTTTATGGCGAGAAGGCGCGCTATGCCGCGTGTGCCGCTCCAGGAGGCGGCCATGTCCATTTCTGCGGCCTGCATGGCCAGACCGAGGCCCAGTTCGCCGTGGAGGACGATTTCCGGCTTGCTCATGTCGCAGAAGGGCTGGTTGAAGACGCGCTGGATGGCGGGATGTTCGAATGCCTGACGCGTCATGACCAGAAACCAGGACTGGAGATGACGGTTGATGGCTTCGGAGCGGACCATCCCCCAGATTGGGTGTTGTTCTGCACGCATACGGGTCACGATAGGCAGTAACGGCGTCATCGGGCCGAAAACGCTGTCATTGGCGAACAGGATCTCGTCAGCGCCAGCGTCACAATGTCTTTTGATGAGCTCTTGCCAGGAGCCGAAATCAAGCCCGGCATTTTCCCGCGGATAGAGTTCTGCCTTTATGGGCATGGGGCCGGACGCGAAGCTGAACTTCAGGGTTTCCAGTCCATGCTGATCCTGTGGTGACAGGCTGGTGACGGCGATATGAATCTCAAAACCACATTCTTGGATCTGGTTAAGAAGGTGGCGGGTATGTGGAGCCAGGGTTCCCGTAGGATCGTGATAGGCAAAAAGACAGACAGAACGCGACATGGAATTCCTACTGATGGGAACGCTGGAGCACTTGCTGCGATTATATCATTGTTCCTTGGTACCGTTGTAAGAAATACTGAGGAATGTTGTACTAAAGAAAGCAAAAGCTTCTGGGTGTTTTGGGATGCAGCCTGAGAGAAAATCGAATCAGAGGAGAATCATGCATCCATGAGTAAAGCATTTCTCGCCGCAGTTCTTCAGGATTCTATTGACTGCACAGGGGTCGCCGCGCAACGGGCCGCGAACGATCTTATAGAAGCGATTATTGACGAGTTGAAGCGCGAAGGCGGCTTCACTATTCCGTCTTTTGGCACTTTCACTGTGTGTGAGACGAAGGCCCGGCAGGCGACGAACCCACGGACTGGTGAGCCGGTTGCTGTTCCTTCCGGGAGAACGGTTCGGTTCAAGGCCAGTCCGGGATTGAAGCAGAATTTGTAGGGAAGTGGTGTTCGTGAAAGAGGTGAGTACTGGCTTTGAGGGTCAGTACTCATTTCTTTGCGTTAGAGTTTGATGTGGTACGGGGATAGTCCGTAGGGCATCAGAGGATGCCCCTAAATCTGGTGTTTTTGAGACGGGAAGTAGATTATTTTCAATAGCATTTCGGAAATATAAAATTTACAAATTAGTTTCACGAGCTTTTAACTAATAAGCGACAGAGTGCCGCAAAAACATCGGAATATCCAACACGAATTTATATGCATATTTTGAAATTAGTCCAGTCTATATAACGGATTTATTTCCAATTATATCTTCTATATTGTAAATATTTTCTTACATCATTTGAGTTGAATATATTATACGTGAAATTATTTCCCTATACATGAAAAGCAAAATTTCCGATATGGGGTAGGCCTCTTCCCTTAGGCTCAGGACTCATAGCCAGAACATGATGGTTGCAGCGAGGCAGATGGCTGAGAAGAAGGCGGTCGGGCATCTGTCATAGCGGGTTGCGACCCGCCGCCAGTCCTTGAGCCTTCCGAACA
>Ga0157360_1000192_pt1 | contig 26752 bp, 20 predicted proteins | sample AttlaeALBM1_FD_111483 | JGI IMG/M metagenome (GOLD analysis project Ga0157360, IMG submission 111483) | Fungus gardens microbial communities from leaf cutter ant in Ribeirão Preto, State of São Paulo, Brazil - Atta laevigata ALBM1 | ecosystem: Host-associated > Fungi > Mycelium > Unclassified ...
ATGCTGAGCCCGTTTGAGGGGCGTTTTCAGTCAAACGATGGGAGGAGATAATAAAAATCGAAGTATTTTCATTTTTATGCTGTCGTTTTCTGAAATCTGACTTCTGAATTGCTATCCTGTTTTCTGAGGTTCTCTTGAGCTGAGCCAGCAGTGTCGAATGGCTACCCATTCGACAGCTGGCAAGGGGGAGTACCTCCCCCGTTGACCCCCACAAGAGAAATGAAAACAGGATGCCCCGCTATGCCTATTGCCCTATCTCAATCCCGTACTCGGTCTTCCCGGCTTTCTGTTCGGGCCTCTACTGACGAGCTTGAACGCTGGAACAATGCAGCGCAGGCGCTTGGCCACGTCAGCACAGCCCAATGGGTTCGAACCTTGCTGCACGATGCAGAAGTCTCTCATCGTTGTGGCGGAGATGTCGGTTCCGAGATCCGTAGCCTGCGAAATGAACTGTCTCGCATCGGCAATAACCTGAACCAATTGGCTCATATGTCTCATCTTGGCGATACCGTTGCCTGTGCTGATACGCTGGAGCACATCGACCGCCTCAAGGACCGCACGGACAGTTTGCTGAAAACTCTGCGTCCTGCACGTATCAGCCGCGTAAAGCTCCCCTCGCATTCCGTTCCCGTGCACTTGGTGCACTGAACCGGCGATCAGGTCTTCGCAAGGTGCGATACGATGATTGTGCAGGAAACCAGAATTAAGAGCACAAGTGGGCATCAGGCGGTTTCCCGCCATGTTCTCTCGGGAGCCAAGAACGAAGCCATTCGTCTCATGGCAGGCAGTGACTACCTGCTCAAGGATTGGATGAAAGAAGCGAGGCGTGAGGGCATTCGGTATGGCTTGCGACATATCGCGTTTAATCCATCTGAAGCGATGACGGACCAGCAGCTGTCTGACTTTGCGGAAGACATCTGCCGAGAACTGGGCGCTGATCCCGAACGGACAACATTCGTGATCCACCAAAAAGACGGGAAAACTCACGGCCATCTTCTACTTCCTGAGTGGCAGGATTCTCACGTTCTCAGCACCAAATTCTCGTGGGTAAGGTTAGAAAAACTGGCCCGTCTCGCAGAGGTAAAGTTGGGGCATGCACTGGTTCCAGGACGGCATGACAAAGCTATTGTCAAAGCCCTCAGAGAGTCCGGGGAATATGAGGTTGCCGCTAAAGTTGAAGCTCTTATTCCTGCCGAGAAAACACCACCTCCTGTCGCCGCCTACACCTCACAGGCAAGACGGATGGGGGAACGCCAGGATTTTGATCTTCCCACTGCCCGACGCGAGATCATGACGTTCTGGGAGAACTCCGGGAATGATTTGCGGAAATTCAGACATTTTCTGTCGGGCAAGAACTGGCAGATGCGGGCTGGAGATCGAACAGATCGCGGCGTGAGGCCCACATCATCGAGACAGCTGATGGCTTGCTGATTGGGTCATTCACGCGACTGACCAAAATCAGAATGAAAGACTTCCGACAGCTTCTTGAAGACGAAGCGTCGAAGCAGCCACTGCTGGACTTGCGCTCATTTGCGCAAAAGAGTGAAGCACGGGAAGCCAGACGGTCCTTCCTGAGCCAGCGGGAACATACAGACGAGACGACGGCAGAACGTTTTCGGATTCAAAAGCGTCTGCCCAGTATTGTGCTGTTCAAAAACCCTGAGGGTCTGCCTTCTGAATTGCAGATCTATTTCAAGGATTGGAAGACGGAAATGCGAGCAGCCCGTGCTGTTCTGAATGCCAGGCATCCTCTTGAAAAAAAATACGGGTCAGAAGTCTCCCTGGATATGCAGACGGACGACATCATGAAAATGATGCGACAGGGCTGGGTTAAACTGAGAAGGGCGAATGCCTTGGTCGCAGAAGCCCGTAAAGTGCTGGATGAACTTGAAGAGCAGAAATGGGAATTTTTCCGGAAACGAAAAATCTCAGAAGCGGAAAAGACATTGCGGAAGGCTTTAGCTCAACTGGCTGAAATCCTCAGATATCTTGTTGAATTCATTCTTTATCACCTCGGGTTAAGCAACCAGAATCCTGCGCCGCTCCAGATCCCTGTTCCAGTAGAGCATGAGATGGCTCGTCAAGATTATCTTGAGAGGAAGGCAGATCTTCTCAAGACCCTTTTGGATGAAAAAGCCTGCCGGGATTGGGTTAAGGATCGATGCCGTGATGCGGAGCACAAACGCGCTCGCGTGATTGCACAATGGCATGAAGATCGTGCGCCAGAGGTGGAAAAGGCTGAGCAGATAGTCATGCAGCTTGAAACGCTCGCACGACTGCCACGCCGTATTCCTAGAGAGGTCAGGGCCCGTATCGAGACACTCAAAAGGCGTGGAGACTTTCAAGGGACATTGAATGAAGTCAGGCTGTTTGACGATGTGCCTCGACATCAGCCCGAAGAGCAACCAGCGGATAGGATGCCTTCCCAACGTTCTGAGAGAAGTCGAGAAAGTCATCAAGGGAAAAAGATATCGCTCTAAGAAGCGGTATCTGCCAAAAGGCATCGAATATTATTTTATAATATCACAAGTTATACTTATGTATAAGCTATATGTAATTAAATACGTGGCGGAATAATTTTCCCATGCCTTATAGCTCTTTCCAGAACAATTTTATTTGACGTGTGTAGATTAATCCAAGGTACAGTAGACAAGTCACTATCATCGCTTATTATTCGTATATTATTATCTTTAATGATGGGAAGTAGAAGAGACCTGTCATATCCATCAATTGATTGAGTTTTAATTAACTCCATCAATTGATCACTGGCGTTGGAATCTAATTGGATATCTAAGTGTTCAGACATTTGACAGACCTGAGCCCAAGCCGATTCAATTTCAGCTATAACCTGACTTTGATCAACGCCATGTCGAAAAGTTTTTAAAGATAATTTGTCTAGACGCTCTAGGTTTTTGTAAATTTCGTATTCTGTCTTTTCTATAATTGAACTTAATTCAATTAATGCTATGGATGTACGATAGATTTTCGCCCCAGATGCAATTACTTTGTCAATATATTCTGGATAATCATGCAGTTGGTAGGCACTACACCCTACGCTCGCTTGGGTGTAAGATGTCCAAAACCAAGCATTAGTATCAATCAAGAATACATCACTTTTTTGAGGAGTATCTTTTTTCACATCATAAATATTAGCAGATACTTTAAAGTTCACTCCCATAATGACAAACTCTTCTTAATAATCATTTCGATGTTTTCTCTGTCCTGCGGATCAAGCTTATAAAAAATTCCGCCCACCTCTAAAGACCTAGAAAGAGCTTTTTTTCCGGTATCATTCAGATTTTTTACTTGTACTCTTTTTGCTAGATTCTCAGGAGGTAATTCAGGTATTAATTTGGCAATGCTATTATTAAAAAATAATGATGCAAACATTGTTACATCTGAAAAGTCTAGACAAACATCGTCACCTTTATCTAAGGCCGAGCGAACTGCGGTTAACAGTTTTTCGCCAGCCATTCCTGTAAGGCAGCGAGGTGTGACGTTGCTAACTTTGATTGAGGTCTGCCCCATGTTCTGTTCCACCGCTGTCCTACCCAAGTCGATAATGCCGTCCGTCGCACTTAAGTGTCAAATTTATAATAGTACCTCGAAAGGAGGTGGGCATGGTTCCATACTGCTCTTTTTCACCATACCAACGAAAGTATCCATCAGCACTGTAAAGTGACATCTCAGCGTTATTTATAGCAATAAATTCTTTCAACATGTCTAAACCCAGTCCACCGGGAGTGGTAGTTCGAGTGCTATTACCCCTAGTCATGGCCCATTTGAACGCTTCTTCTGTAGACATCTCTCCTTTAGATAAATATCTTCGAACCTTCCCAGGTATTCCAACCCCTAAATCTGTAATGGCCAAAGATAATTCGTGCCTATTTGGGTAGTGCTGACCACATACAATAACGCCTGTTGGAGACATGGAGTGCTCTAAGCTATTAGCAAATATTTCCCAAACATTACCAACAATTGCGCCAGCTAATTCTTCACTTAGATCTACCCATCCCGGACGGAGCCAATCGTTTAATAGATAATCTACAACACCTTCCTCTTCTTCAATTCTATTAAAATCCTGCAGCGGAACTGAATTATTCCCAATTTTTTCGTTGGATTTAGTCAGATTTGAAATGAATCCTATCCTTTTTAGGTATTCTGAAATATTGTAACTGCAAGTTTCAAGTTTTACTGTTGTATATAATCCTTTTATTTTTCTTAATTTTATCATGGATGAAATAAAAGATATTGCATTTTGTCTAAGAAATCTACACCCGTCAAAATCTATTGATATTTTTTCTGGGTACAATGCGAATCTTTGATAAATTCTGTATAATGTTCTAAAATCAGATAACTTGTCATTTATGGTGGGTATGTTAATTGATAAATGCTTCTCCATTTTCTTTCTCTAAAAAACTCCAGATATATTTTTGTCATACATGTGAGACAATTTTACAATATCTTTATCGTAGGTAAGCGATATTAAATGGAGACGACAAGACATATATCGAAGAATATGGCTTAATGCCATAAAAATAATTGCGCATCAATTTTTTTAGATGATCGCCTTCAAAATTAGTATTTTTGAAATCTTGATTATCAAAATGGCTATTGGGCGATGAAGTATAGTCGCCGTCAGCTCTCTGGAATATCCAATTGAAATGTTGAGAATTCCAGCGCTTCGATGACATTTTTCAGGTTCTGCACGTCGATTGAACTCGTGTAGTTCATTGTTCCTTGGCTGCGATGGGAGGCTTCGTGTCCCAAAATTCGGTCAATCCAGAGTTCCCGGAAGCTCGCATTCTGATTGCGTAGCTTCGTGGAAACTGTGTGCCGAAAGCTGTGGAATGTAATCTCAGCTGGAAGGTCGAGCTTCGTTTTGAGTTTTGAGAACGCCTGTCCGAACGCGGCGCCCCTGACACCTTCGCTTGATGTCGGGAGGTCCGGGAAGAGAAAGTGCTGGTCGGGCTTCAAAAAGCTCATAATGCCCGCCTTAATGAGCTGGGAGTGGATGGGAACGAGCCGTGTTCCTGCGGCAGATTTAGGAGACCAGCCGTCCTCTGGATGGGGGCGGACATGGAAGCACGCCACACCTTGGATATTCTCGATGTCTTGGCCGCGTAGATTGCAGATTTCTCCCAATCTGAGGCCCGTATAGAGGGCTACATTCACCATCCCTGCATAGGTACGACGTGAAATGCCGCGATGCTCCCATTGTGCTTGTGTCAGCAATGAGAGCTCTTCATTGGTCCAGCACCGGCGTTCTGTCTTCTTCGTTGTGTTGAAGGACCACTGTGCCCAGGGGTTCTTGGCGACAATTTCGCGTTGCACGAGTATGGACCAGAGGGAGGATAGGCGAGAGAAGTGGTTCTTCACGGTCTTACCGCTGACAGTTTCCAGTCCTTGCTCTTTCGCGGCCTCTACGGCTTTTCGAATGGGTAAACGGTTTTTGGATTTCCCATGTGTTGCAGGTAATCCGAGGAGTAAGTCGTGGAAGTCGCCTGCTGTTGTGCCTGATACCTGACCGACGGGCAGGTCTCCGAACGCTTCGACAAAGAGGTCGAGGGTTGTTCTCGTGCCTTTGATGGTGTCCGCACTCTTACTGGCATCATTGAGAATAAAGCGTTGAGCCATGGCACTGATAGTCTGAGCTTTGGCATTTTTGCGCTTCGTTGTGGCAGGGGACAGTAAGGCTTGAAGCGGTTCGCTTTCCCGCTCCTCTTCGTCAGACAGGGCAGGTACCGGCGTTAAAGCGCTGCTTGAAGCTTTGATGTCGACGACCAGTTTGCGCAAGCCTGCGATTTCTTCACGAAGCATCCCTTCGCGGGTTTTGGTCACCGCCGTATTCAAAGCCTGTGCCTGCTTCAAGCTATTGAGGAAAGCGTCGGTCTGTTCGAAATGCCCTGCTAGGACATCCAGAAAACTATCGACTTGCTGCATGTAAGCTTTTGCCTGAAGCACCTGTTGGGCCAGTTCAAGGCTGTGCTTGGTCTCTTCTTCTTTCAGGCGAACGTTGTGATAGTTTTCCCAGTCTTTCACGAATTGCTCGTAAAAGCGGATGATATCAGTGGCGGTCAGGGCTTTTGATTTTGGCTTTGTTGTCATCCGCCGAATCTCCTCAAAGCACTGGCCGGTACGAGCATAGAGCAAGGCCGCCTTTTGTCGTGCCAGAAGCTTATTCGACGTTTTCAGGGGATGCGAGACCTCGCCTCTACCTAACCAAGCCCGGAGGTCTAGCGGGACAGAACGCCGAAAATAATATTGCGACCCGACGATTCGCAGCATGCCGTCAGTTTTCCCATTCTGGGAAAGACTGTGGGACAAACGCCCATTTTAACGCCGAGGTGCGTTTTTCTCTGTATTTTCAAGAAGTTAGTGGTGCGAGCTGCGGGACTCGAACCTGCTCCCCAACATTTTTAGGGTGTTGGGAGGGTCTCAATTTCAGCAGAAAACTGCGGATATGACGCTCTTCTCAGTGAATATTATGGAGAACAGGTTTGGAGAAAAACTGAGGCCCGTCAAGGGTTCTGTTGCGATGGCTATACTGGAATGATGAGTACGATGTTTCATTGCAATATCGTTTCGGGGTACTGCAGGTCGCTCCGGGTTGGAGTGCGGGATGACCCGTCAACAGCCATTGAGGCGTACCAAGCCCCAAAGAGTAGCTTATTGCGTATGCCTCGCGGGTTTGAAAATTGTTTGTTACAGTTGACCGTACTATTCCTTCGCTGTCTGGATTGGCCGGTTTGATGCAACACGACTTTTTCCTTCACCCAGTCGTTAACTCCCCTTATGGATATCCGGCGCGTCACTGGGCACTGGACGAACATGGGCAGCCAACAGGAACCCTTGTAGAATCACGGCGAGCGGCGGAGTTCATCACTCCGGTCCCCAAACCCAAGAAAACCAAGGCGACAGCAGCTCAGTCCAGTCTGATCTATACCGATACTGAGGGGCTTTCCACCGAAGAGCAGGAATACAATCATAGTCGCCTTATTAATGAGGTCCGTACTGCCGTAGATGCATGGCGGCAGCTTCCCAACCCGGACCAGTGGGGCGTGACGCCTGAAACCGCACGGCTGCTTCGTCATTGGCGGCACCATAATTTCAGCGGAATCAAGCCCTTTTTCTGCCAGATCGAGGCAGTTGAAACGGCAATTTGGTTGACTGAGGTCGCGCCCAAGTTGGGCAATCGAGGTATGCGTTTCATCACGCACCTCAAACAGGCCAGCGAGGGTGCCAATCCCGGACTGTTCCGCCTTGCGCTCAAGCTTGCCACCGGTGCCGGCAAGACGACCGTCATGGCTTTACTGATCGCGTGGCAAACCGTGAACGCCGTCCGGCATCCAGGGAGCAAACTATTTTCATCAGGCTTCCTGATCGTGGCTCCTGGCATCACAATCAAGGATCGGCTGCGTGTCCTGCTCCCCAATGATCCCGACAGCTATTACCGTTCGCGCGAAATCGTTCCGCTCGACATTATGCCGGACGTGATGAAGGCCCGGATCGTCATTACCAACTATCACGCCTTCAAGCTGCGCGAACGGCTGGATATTGCGAAAGGTACACGGACGGTTCTGGAAGGCTGGCGGGAAGAGACCGTCCAGACGCTGGAAACGGAAGGTCAGATGCTCCAGCGCGTCATGCCCGAACTGATGGGTCTCAAACGTGTCGTCGTGCTTAATGATGAAGCACATCACTGTTATCGCGAGAAGCCGACAACGGATGAGGAAGTGGCACTCAAAGGCGACGACAAGGCAGAAGCCGATGAGAACAACAAGGCTGCCCGACTCTGGCTCTCGGGCCTTGAGATCGTGCAGCGTAAGCTTGGCATAGCAACGATCTTCGATCTCTCCGCAACGCCATTCTTCCTCCGAGGCTCAGGTTACGCAGAAGGCACGCTCTTCCCCTGGACGATGAGCGATTTCGCGCTGATGGACGCGATCGAATGTGGAATCGTCAAACTGCCCCGCGTCCCGATTTCCGACAACGTGCCCGGCAGCCGGATGCCGCTGCTGCGCAATTTGTGGGAGAATATCGGCAAGGATATGCCCAAGAAGGGGCGCGGCAGCAGCGCGGTGGCCGATCCCGAAAAACTGCCGCATCTGCTCTATGACGCGCTGGATGCGCTTTATGGGCATTACCGCCAGGTTTTTGAAATCTGGGAACAGCAGGGCATTGACGTGCCGCCGGTCTTCATCGTCGTCTGCAACAACACGACGACCTCCGAGCTTGTCTATAAATACATCTCTGGATGGAGCGAGATTGACGAAGACGGTAACGAAACAGTCGTAAGCACCGGGCGTTTCCCGCTCTTTGCCAATTACGACGAAAATCATCAGCGTTATTCCCGCCCGCGCACCATCCTGATCGACAGCGCCCAGCTTGAATCCGGGGAAGCTCTCGATTCCGGCTTCCGTGCGGCTGCATCCGACGAGATCGAACGCTTCCGCCGCGACATTGCCGAACGTGAAGGCAACCCGCAGGTCGCAGCCAAGATTGATGACGCGACCTTGTTGCGCGAAGTCATGAACACCGTTGGCAAGTCCGGCAAACTGGGCGCGCAGATCCGCTGTGTCGTCTCCGTCTCCATGCTTACCGAAGGGTGGGATGCCAATACCGTCACGCATATTCTTGGCGTTCGTGCTTTCGGTACACAGCTCCTGTGCGAACAGGTCGTCGGTCGCGCCCTGCGCCGCCAGTCCTATGAATTGAACGCAGAGGGCTTGTTAAACCCCGAATACGCCGACATCCTCGGCATCCCGTTTGACTTTACAGCAAAGCCCGTCGTTTCCGTCCCGGCTACCCCAAAACCGACCACGCATGTTCATGCTGTGCGTCCTGACCGAGATGCTCTGGAAATCATTTTTCCTCGTGTGGCGGCCTATCGTACAGAATTGCCTAGCCAGACAGCTAAAGCGGAATTCACCCCGGATTCTACATTGGAACTGACGCCGGATCTTGTTGGTCCGACAAACACCGAGAATGCGGGTATTATTGGCGAGAGTAATAATCTTACGCTTGCTGACATGAAAGATGCCCGTTCTTCCACTATTATCTTCAAGCTTGCGACCTATCTCATTAATCGTACCTATCGAGATGCGGGGGAGGACCCGCCTTTGCACCTCTTCGGCCCCATTCGTCGGATCGTTCGGGAATGGATAGACAGTCATCTCGTCTGCAAAGGCGGAACCTATCCTGCGCTCCTTCTTCGCCCTGACATTGCGGAGCGGGCAGCGGAGAAAATCAAGAATGCCATCACGCGCGCCAATATTGGTGAAAAGCCAGTGATTGTCGTACCCGATCCTTTCGCGCCGACCGGCTCATCGGCCGATGTGAGTTTCGTTACGACAAAGACGACGTGGAAAACTAATCCAGAGAAAAGTCATATCAACGTGGTCGTTTGCGACAGCGACTGGGAAGCCGAGTTCTGCCGTGTGGTGGAGAAGAACCCGCACGTTCTGGCCTATGTAAAGAATCAGGGACTTGGCTTCGAAGTGCCTTACAATGATGGCCATGTTTCCCGCCATTATCGGCCGGACTTCATCGTCCGCATTGATGACGGAGAGGTCGAGCCAGTCAGTCTCATCGTCGAAATCAAGGGGTATCGAAAGGAAGACGCGAAGGCCAAGGCCGAGACCATGCGTACGCTGTGGATTCCTGGTGTGAACCACCTTGAAACCTGTGGACGCTGGGCTTTTGAGGAATTCAAAGACGTTTTCGAGATCGAAGACAAATTCAATGAACTGGTGGATCGCCTGCGCACCGCCTCCACAACAACAAAGACGACAGAAGCGGCGTAAGAGAGCGAGACGATGACCAACACACGGAAAAACGAATTCCTTGCAGCCCTTCGTGCTGAAGGCGGATCAGCCGGTAATGGCACCCTGCGCGAAAGACTGGGCTGGGACGAGAGTGACTATAGAGACGTCAAAGACGCACTGCTTGCTGACGGAACAATTGCGAGCGGACGTGGACGAGGTGGTTCGGTGCGTCTTGCCGGCGCCTCTGTCGTCGAAGCACCGAAAGCCTCCTCCCAGAATATGGCTACGACGCCTCGAACAAAGGCAAAGTCCGCAACAAAGGGGACAAAAACGCCAGTCATCAGTAGCTATCGTCACGATGAAGCTACGCGGCGGAACATCCCGACCGCAGAGTTTGAATCCATCATGGAGGCGGAGGATCGCAAGCCAAAGACACTGCTCTATCCCCGCAACCCAGACCTTGACCCGCAACTTGTCTGGCGCGGAAAGGATGAACAGGACCGAGCGGCCCTCAGTGTATCCGCGCCGCCCCTGTATATTCAGGAGAAAGTCCACCCGCAGGCGCTGATCGAAGACCTCAAGCGGCAAAGCCGCGCGCGGGTTGAGGATGACGCACCCGATCTGTTCGGCGATTTTAACGGTCTCCCCGACAGTCAGGCAAAAACAGAATTCTACCGTCACGACCAGCACTGGTCGAACCGCATGATCCTTGGCGACAGCTTACAGGTGATGGCGAGCCTCGCCGAACGCGAAGGACTTCGTGGCAAGGTTCAGTGTATCTATTTCGATCCTCCTTACGGGATCAAGTTCAATTCTAATTTCCAATGGAGCACTGGCAGTACTCAAGTTAAAGATGGAAAGTCCGATCAGGTGACGCGTGAGCCGGAACAGGTTAAGGCGTTTCGAGACACGTGGCGGGATGGAATTCATTCTTATCTTACCTATCTGCGAGATCGACTTACGGTGGCGCATGATTTGCTGACCGAAAGTGGAAGTGTTTTTGTTCAGATTGGGGACGAGAATGTTCATCGTGTGCGTGCGGTGATGGATGAGATTTTTGGTGAAAATAATTTCTGTGCTCAAATAGCTTTTCAAAAAACGGGAGGATTTTCTCCCTCTTTGATATCCTCAGTATATGATTATGTAATTTGGTTTTCGAAGGATATAACAAAAACAAAATACAGAAAAATTTTTAAGACAAAAGATGAGTATATTTTAGATTCTGGGTATAAATGGGTTGAGTTGAACAAAGGACTGCGAAAAACAATTGCGGCGGCAACAAAGGATGGCTCTATTCACGACAAAGATCAAAGTCGTTTTCAGACCAGTATTTTGGTATCAGCTGGAGCATCTGAAAAAGGTTCTCATCCTTACATATATAATAAAAAGAAGTTTTTTCCTGCCCAAGGAACACATTGGAAAACATCACAACGTGGACTTGGTGTTTTGCAAAAAGCAAATCGTCTTCAGGCAGTAAAAAACACACTTACATATGTAAGGTATTCAAATGATTTCTCTGTGACGGAATTTAATAATGTTTGGAATGACACGGTTAGAAGTACTTATGCGTCAAAAAAGATATACGTTGTACAAACTTCTGAGAAAGTCATAGAGCGCTGTATACTCATGGCCACCGACCCTGGCGATCTTGTGCTCGACCCTACCTGCGGCTCTGGTACTACAGCCTACGTTGCCGAGCAGTGGGGCCGACGCTGGATCACTATTGATACCTCTCGCGTGGCACTCGCTCTAGCTCGTTCGCGGTTGATGGGCGCACGCTATCCATATTACCTCCTCGCCGACAGCCCGGAAGGGCAACGCAAGGAGGCCGAACTTATGCGATCGGTCCCGAAATCACACCCGACACACGCCAACATCAAGCATGGCTTCGTTTATGAGCGTGTGCCGCATATCACGCTGAAATCCATCGCCAACAATGCTGAAATCGATGTGATCTGGGAAGATTTTCAAGCACGTCTGGAGCCTCTGAGAGCAAAACTCAACAAAACATGTGGCCAGCATTGGGAAGAATGGGAAATCCCGCGTGAGGCAGACGCGGACTGGCCCGAAGCTGCATGCAAAGCTCATGAGGCATGGTGGGAGCAGCGCATTGCCCGTCAGAAGGAAATCGACGCCTCCATCGCGGCCAAGGCAGATACCGAGTATCTTTACGACAAACCTTATGAAGATCGTTCGAAGGTGCGTGTGAGCGGACCGTTTACGGTTGAGTCTCTCTCGCCTCACCGGATGCTGGCGGTCGGCACGGACGATCAGTTCTTCGATCCTGGCAAACCGACGGCGCCCTCGCGCGATCCATCCGTGCGTGATTTCGTCACCATGATCCTGACGGCCCTGGGTGAAGCCGGCGTGCAGCAGGGCGACAAGCGCGAGCGGATTACCTTCACGTCGCTCGATGTCTGGCCGGGCAAGATGCTATGTGCTGAAGGCCGCTTCATGGAGGGCGAGACCGAGCGGCGAGCAGGTATATTGATCGGTCCGGAATTTGGCACGGTAACAAAGCCTGACCTGACCGCAGCCGCCCGTGAGGCCGGAGATGCCGGGTTTGATGTGCTGATCTCCTGTGCATTTGCGTACGAAGCCAATGCGTCCGAGTTCAACAACCTCGGGCGGCTGAAAGTCTTGCGCGCGCGGATGAACCCGGACCTGCATATGCAGACGGACCTGAAATCAAGCGGTAACCTGTTTGTCGTGTTTGGCGAGCCAGATATTGGCATTGAACAAACAGAGGACGGAGAAATCCGTGTCCGCATTCATGGTGTGGATGTGTTCAAGCCTTCGACGGGTGAAGTTGTGTCGGGTGGGCCCGAGGATATCGCCCTTTGGATGATTGATACGGATTATAACGAGGAAAGCTTCTTCGTGCGTCATGCTTACTTCCTCGGCGCAAACGATCCTTACAAGGCGCTGAAGACGACACTGAAAGCGGAAATTGACGAAGAAGCTTGGACAAGCCTGAACAGTGAGGTCTCACGTCCGTTCCCGAAACCCGAGAGCGAACGGATTGCCGTGAAGGTCATCAACCAGTTTGGCGATGAGGTGATGAAGGTGTTCGATATCTTATGACCGAGTTCCGCATTGCCGACACGTTCACCGCGAGCCTCACGCGGCTTTCGGGGCAGGAGCAGAAGGCGGCGAAGATCACGGCGCTGGATCTGCAACTGAACCCGACCGGCAAGGGACTAAGCTTCCACCGCATCGACCACGCGAAAGACCCGCATTTCTGGTCCGTTCGCGTGAACAGGGATATCCGCCTGATCGTTCATCGTATGGCAGGCAGTTTGATGCTCGTCTGGGTGGACCACCACGATGACGCCTATCGTTGGGCCGAGAGACGGCGGATTGAGGTTCACCCTGCGACCGGCGCGATGCAGATGGTGGAAATCCGCGAACGGGTTGAAGAATTGCCCGTCCCTGTTCTGCGAGAAAAGCGACTGTTCGCGGGACTCACGGAGGCGGAACTGCTTTCCTTCGGAGTGCCAGCGGATTGGCTAGCGGATGTTCTGGCCGTCACCGACGAAGATACGCTGCTCGATCTGCTCCCTCACTTACCTGGTGAGGCGGCAGAGGCATTGATGGCGTTGGCAGTAGGGGAAAAGCCAGCTCCGGCACGGATCGAAAAAGAGGGTCAGGGCTTCGCCCATCCCGATGCGCAGCGTCGCTTCCGCGTGCTGCATGGAGTGGAGGAACTGCGCCGCGCGTTGGATTATCCATGGGACAAATGGGCCATTTTCCTTCACCCTGCGCAGCAGGCACTGGTGGAGCGGTCATTTTCTGGGCCTGCGCGAGTGATGGGTTCCGCCGGAACGGGAAAGACTATCGTTGCTCTACATCGCGCTGTGCATCTGGCACGGGTTCATCCGAACGAACGCGTCCTGCGTACAACCTTTTCTGCTCCGCTGGCCCGTGCGCTGGCCGCACGGTTGTCGCTACTGACTTCGGACGACATTTCGCTTGCCTCCCGGATTGACGTAGGTTGTCTGATGCAAACGGGACTGGGGCTTTACGCGAACCTGACGGGAAAAAAGCCGCTGATAGCATCCTCAGCCGATATTCAGGAGCGGCTGGCACAGATCGCAAATGATGCAGCGGACAGGCGGTTTTCGCTATCCTTCCTGTTCGGAGAATGGAGCGATGTCGTAGATGCGCGTCAGATCCGTGACTGGAAAACCTATCGCACAGCATCACGTCTGGGACGCAAGGCCCGCCTGGGTGAAAAGCAGCGCGCATCTCTCTGGACGTGTTTTGAAGCGTTACGGAAGTCACTTGCCCAAGATGGTCTGATGACCATGGCAGATGTATTTCGGGCTCTGACCGACGCACTGCAGGAAGGACGACTGGCGCCTCCTTATGGTTTTGTCATTGTAGATGAGGCGCAGGACTTGGATATCGCCGAAGCGCGTTTCCTTTCCGCCCTTGCTAGTAGAAAAGACAACGGTCTGTTCTTTGCAGGCGATCTTGGCCAGCGGATTTTCCAACAGCCTTTTTCATGGAAGGCAATGGGGATTGATGTTCGCGGCCGGTCGTTCACCTTGAAGATCAACTATCGCACCTCGCATCAGATCCGGACGCACGCAGACCAGCTCCTCTCCCGATCCGTCTCGGATGCTGACGGTATTGCGGACGAACGGGCCGAGACGGTCTCTCTGTTCGATGGCCCAACGCCAATTGTTGCCTTGTTTGATGACGCTAAGACAGAAGAGGTTGAGGCGGGACGCTGGATTGCCGAGCGCATGAAAGAAGGCTGCCTACCGGAGGAGATCGCTGTTCTTGTTCGCTCCCGACCCGAGATCAACCGGGCAAAGGCTGCCGTTCGTGCAGCCAGCATAACGGCTACAGTATTGGACGATACACTCGTCCTCACGCCCGGTTCCGTTTCCATCTTGCCTATGCATCTAGCAAAAGGACTGGAATTCCGGGTTGTCTTGGTCATGGCGTGTGATGATGAAGTTATCCCACTTCAATCACGGATCGAGCACGTTGCAGATGAAGGCGAACTGGAAGAAGTTTATGCCACTGAGCGTCATCTTCTCTATGTCGCGTGCACACGCGCACGCGATTTACTCTGGGTATCCGGGATAAAGCCGGGATCAGAGTTTCTCGGTGATTTCTCAGGTTTCAAGTAATTAGTGTTGTTTGAAACCCAAGGCGATTAATTAACGACGTCGGCTGATGTTCGTAGGGACTGGAAACAGACATTTTTCCCTCCCCGAGCCCCATATATTACCAAGGCTCTGGATTGTGATGCCGGCCAATCGATCGGGAGCTGTTTGGCGTGTGTGACACAGGTGCCGTCGCGTCCCTTTCGTTAAATGCAGCTATCGCGTTCAGCAACTGACGTAACTGTCCTTGCCGCTTCAGATCTCTGACGGTGTTTCGCATATCGTCGGGAAGAAATTTTGGAGGCCGTGCGACGTCAAGTAACGCCGCGATATGTGCCTCAGTCCGATCTTTTGCAGGCTGACGCTCGTCGTGCCATTTCTCAATAACACGCGCACGATGCTGCTCTGCTTCTCGACAACGATCTTTAATCCAGTCACGTCGGGTTTTCTCACTGAGTAAAGTCTGAAGCAGGTCCTGTCGGCTCTCCAGATACTGCTGGCGGCTCATTTCCCGTTCCATGGGAAGCGGGATCTGAAGAGGCACAGGTTTCCGGCTGCTCAGCCCGAGATGATAGAGGATAAATTCGACCACATAACGCAGGATCTCAGCCAGCTGGGCTAAAGCCTGCTGGAGCTGCTTTTCAGCTTCCGAAATCTTCTTCTGCCTTGAAAAAACCCATTGCTGGGCCTCAAGATCATTCAGGTCTTTGCGTGCTTGAAGAACCGCGTGATTGGCGTGTTTGAGCCTTTTCCAGCCGTCTTGCATCATCAGGATTATGCAGTGTGTCTGAATGTCCAAAGGACTTTCCGGCCCATAGCGCTTTTCCAGTGGGTGCTTTGCATTCAGAACCGCCCGTGCGGCTTGCATTTCTCGTTTCCAATCTTTCAGATAGATCTGAAAGCCTTCGCTGAGTTTTTCCGTATCCGAAGGCGAGGCAATGGACGGGAGGTGCTTTTGGATGGCTTTCACTTCGGCCTGAGCACGTTCCGAAAGTCTCTGTCTTTGCTGCTCTGACAAGAGCGATGGTTCAGTCCAGAGAAGGTTTTGTTCCGCCTGAGTCGCGGAAGCTCTCTGCTGACGTCGAAGATCGGAGCGTTTTAGCCGTCGTGCGACGGGACGTAGGTCAGTCGCAGCATGGATTGTGGCCTCTTTCTCTAAAAGGAGGCGAAACTCTTTCATCCTGACTTTTGTCAGTCGCGTGAAAGAGCCAATGAGCATTCCGTCACGGGTCTCAATGATATGAGTATCCCGACGTCCATCTGTGCGATCCCCCGATCTCATATGCCAGCTCTTTGTCACCAACAGATTTCGAAAGGCTGTCAGGTCATTGTCCGAGGCTTGCCAAAAGCTCAGGATTTCTCGTCTCGCTGTCGGAAGGTCAAAATCTTGCCGCTCGGTGATTCTCCGGGCTTGGGAGGTGTAAGCTGCAACCGGGCGAGCAGACCTGTCTTCAGGCGCAAGGGCTGCAATCCTGTCCGCAGCATCGTGGTTGCCATCTGCCCTCAGGGCCTTTGCGATAGCGTGATCATGCCGTCCGGGAACGAGAGCATGACCCAGTCGCAGCTCTTCAAGCCGGGCAATTTTCTCAAGCCGTTGCCAAGAAAAACGGCTGCTCAGCACATGATCCTCCTGCCATTCCGGCAATAAGAGGTGGCCATGTGTGCTGCCATCTTTTTGATGGATCACAAGAGTGATGCGGCCAGGATCAGCGGATAGTTCCTCACAGATGCGTTCCGCAAAAGACGCCAGTTGTTCATCCGTCATAGGCTCTGCGGGATTGAAAGCAATATGCCGCAGTCCGTAGCGGATACCTTCACGTCGTGCCTCTTTTATCCAGTCTTTGAGGAGATAGTCACTTCCTTCCAAAACACGGATGACCTCATTCTTTGCACCCGCAAGAACATGTCGAGAGACGGCCTTATGGCCGCTCGCCGTCCTAATGCGTGTCTCTTGCACAATCATAGCGAGGCACCTGCATCGCTTTTAGTGCAGGATCGGGCCTGCCATATGGGCCTCGGCTTGAAAGAGAAAGCGTCGACGCCGTGGCAGAGGCAAAGAGCGGAGCAAGCGGTCCGTTCGGTCTTTGGTCGCCTCAATAGCATCGAGAACATCACCACAGCGAACAGCCTCGCCACAGTTGGCAGCATGGGCAAGCTGGTTCAGGTTGTTGCCAATGCGGCTGAGTGCGAGGCGCAGGAGGCGGAGTTCATGACCAAGCTCTGACGTTTGCTGTCCTGTCATCGCCTGCTCTTGCAGCAGCGACCGAACATAATGAGCCGTGGTCGCATGGCCATGCCGACGGGCTGTTCTGGCCCAGGCGTCGAGTTCAGCGGGGTGGGCTCTGATGGAGAGACGAGAAGAACGCGGAGGCGATGCTACTGGTTGGGAAGGTGTGCAAGGCATGACGGCATCCTGTTCTGTGGGGGTCAACGGGGGAGGTACTCCCCCTTGCTAGCTGCTCTATGCACCCGGAACGGGTAGCCATGGAGCATTGCTGGCTGAAGACAGAAGAACCTCTGAAGAACAGTATACCAATTCGACGCTCAAATTTCAGAAATGAACGAAAAATTTTTTTAAATAGAGCATTATTTACGAGGAAATAGGAGGAATATTCATCCGGAATGATATTCAAGAGACGCCGGATTTTGAAAAAACAAAAGACGGATACTGAATCGCTTCGACCGTCCTCTTGAGGTTCTTCATCTCAATGCCGCTTAGATATGTCGTGGCCCCCTGGCTTTTATGGCTGGCCTCATGTCCCAGCAACGCATCAATCCAGAGTTCGCGAATGTCGCTGTTCTGATTTCGCAAAAGCGTCGAAACCGTATGCCGAAACCCATGGAACGTAATGGCTGGAGGAAGCTCTATCATGGTTTTATAGCGTGAGAACGCCCGGCTGAAGTCAGCACCACGATTGCCATCGTGAGAATCCTTAAGGTCAGAGAAAAGATACTTCTCGCCCGTCTTCCGGAAATTCAGAATGCCCCAGTCGAGGAGGGCGGAGTGGAGAGGAACAAGACGTTCTCCAGCCTCAGTCTTGGGGGACCATCTGTCTTCCGGATGTGCGCAAATGCGGAAGCATTGAACGCCGTCTATGGTCTGAATGTCCTCATTCCGCAGATTACAAATTTCCCCCAGGCGCATCCCGCTATAAGCGGCAATCATCGTGATGCCTTTGAAGGTATCAGCAGGAATACTGCACAAGGGCCATGGCGTTTGCAGGAGTTTGTTCATCTCCTCTGCTGTCCAAGCACGACGCGGATTCTTCTTGGTCAGATTGAAGTCCCAATTGCTCCAGGGATTTTTCTCAACCATGTCTCGACGCAGGAGGTCGTTCCACAAGGAGGAGAGGCGCATGAAGTGGTTCTTCACAGTCTTTGCGCTCAGCGTCGGCACATCCTGAGAGGCTGCTCTTTCGATTTCTTCTTGCAGAGACAGGTTCTTGGTCTTGCCATGTGAGGCAGGCAGCGAGAACAAAACATCCCTGAAATCACCGGCCACTTTTCCATCGATGTTCCGTATCGACAGGTCACCGAAGGCTTCGATGAAGAGCGCTACGGTTCTACTGGTGTCTCTCTGAGTTTCGAGGCTCTTCGCAGGCTTGCTGTTCAAAAAACGCTCGAGAGCCTCAGTTAATAAAGTTGCAGGCTGTGTCTTCGGTGTTGCTACGGCCTTTTTGTGTTTTGTCTCAGTTTCACTGTTCGCAGAAGCTGAGGTCTCGGTTGCAGTGTTCCGACTGTCGAGGGCTTTGGTGAAGGTACTCAAGAGCGTGTCGTGGAGGCGCTTGATTTCGTTTTCGAGAACCTTTTTCTCAGCTGCGTTGATGTGGGAGGCCTCGATCAGTTTTCGCGTCATTGTCGTCATGTGATTTTGGCTGTCGAGCGCGACCGCAATAATTTTTTCGATGCCTGCGCTCAAAGCCCGGACGTCGTGAGAGTGCTGCATCGTGCTTTTATAGTATCTGATTTGTCCGGCCATCTCAGCAGATGAGACGTCATTCTTTCGAATGGTCTCCTGTGTTACCAGCATGTCTTGGTATTTTTCCAGCAGCGCCCGATAGACGTCGTCTTTGGTTTTGAAGCTGTGTTTCTCCATGAAGTCCGCGCTATCTTTTGTAGATGGCGTTGAGGTTTCAGAAGGCGGTTTGGAACGGCTCACGCTGCGAAGTCCTTTAAACACATCACTCGTCTGCGCATGCAGCTCTGCCGCGCGGCGTCGGGCTTCAACTTTGCCTGCTGTTCCCAGCGAGATCCAGATCTCGCTTTTTCCGAGAATCGGACGAAGTGCCGCGGGCACGACACGGCGGAAGTGGAATCGTGAACCGACTTGCTTGAGCACGAAGCTTCTCCAATTTTGGAGAAGAGCATTGGAGAACCAACCCGCAGATTGCGGGTCATATTCTCACATTTCCAATAAAATCAGAGAGTTATGTGGTGCGAGCTGCGGGACTCGAACCCGCACGCCCTTACGGACTCGAGATTTTAAGTCTCGTGCGTCTACCATTCCGCCAAGCTCGCACACGCCTCATGCTGCGCGCAGCAGGGCGGTCCCGTTTTCGCGCAACCAGCGCTCCGCTGCAAGACGTCCTGATCGACCATTTGAGCAAAAGTGATCAACAAGAGCCCAAAAATCAGCCCCATGATCAAAATGTCTGAGATGTGCGAGTTCGTGGATGATAACGTAGTCCCGGATTTCGATCGGCGTCATAAGCAGTCGCCAGCTCAACATGATGCGGCCCTGTCGGGTGCAACTGCCCCACCGTGTTCGAACGTCCCGGAGATCAAGGCGCGAAGGGGTGAGCTGCATTTTCTCGCTTTGGCGTTTTACGGCAGTGCTTAGCCGATCTTTTGCAAGCTTGAGCAAGAAATCCCGAACCCTGCGTTCGGTATGTTCGGCATCCCCGCTGACATGAAGTCCGTCATTGTCGAGCCAAGCGCCGCGACGTGCGGTTGGCTCATGAAGAATGGGAACGAGGTTGCCTTCGATCATGATGTCATGCCCATTCGCCAGAATGGGCTTTTCCGGCAACGAAGCGAGGGAGGACGAAATCCAGTTCATATGCTGCTGGAGGAACAGCAGCCCCTGTTTGCGACTTGTGCGATCCGGCAATGTCAGAACGACGCTTCCTTGCATGGTATCAATTCGCAGGGTCATGCGGCGTGCACGTTTCGAACGTCGCCAGACAAGGGGGACGGTCGGTGGGAGCATGAAAGGCGTTCTAGTCTGACTGCTTTAAGGACATGCAGGGTGGCGAGTTCTCGGGCCACTCTCCCGGCCAATCCACGATGTAATTTTCCAATGAGCCCGCGCGCCGTTCACTGATGCAACGCCCCCCAGCTGATGCGCCGGACGTGTGGACGCTATCGCGGGTGCCGCTGCGAAGAGGGTGCCATTCAGGCAGATCAAAGCCGTCACGCAGTAGTCGGTAGGCGCAGCTTGGGGGAAGCCAGTCGATGTCTGCAAGGAGTTCCGGCGTCAATGTAATGCAGTCCGGGACTTTCCGATGGCGTTTGAGATAACTCGTGCATCGGCAGGTCTGTGTGTCCAGAAGCCGGCAGGCGACCGTTGTGTAAACGACCTCATCCGTGTCTTCATCGCGCAGTTTGTTCAGGCAGCAGCGCCCGCATCCATCACACAGGGATTCCCATTGTTCGGGCGTCATCTGGTCCAGAGGCGTAGTCTGCCAGAAAGGAAGTACGGACGTCATGGACGATCCAGTATCACACACCCGACCGTCAGTAGAACTGCCATTGTGAATGACAGGAGCGTCGCGGGGAGCAGAAGGGGCAACCAGATCAGGCGTGCTCGGGTGGCGAAGTTGGCTCCCAGCCCGATTGCTGCCCTCGTTGTACCGACAGGCAGGCCCAGAAGGGTGGCTCCAAAAGGCAGCATGACGGCAGGGGATATCAATCCACCCTGCAGAATATCGTAATATCGCCCGGTGAAAGCGACACCTGCTTTATGGAGTTCAGGAATCGCGAATGCGAGTGCTGGTCCAGGCAGAAGCACCAACAACCCGAGTAGTCGCACATGTTTGGCGGGCAGCAGACGCATCAATAGCCCGATAACAGCACACCCCAGAAACAGACCGAAAAGAAGCGGCGCCAGATGAAGGCGCATTGAGAGTGCCATCATTGTGGGTTGCTGCCGTACCAGTCCTGGAATCTTTGTTCCAACTGGTCTCCGTATTTTGTCCAGAATGCTTCGTTGACCGGTAATATCGTCCCATTCGGGTCGGCTGCACTGTCCGGGGTGTCATCCAGATGGGGAGACGTCGTGTTCAGGCGTTCGAGCGTTTTTCTGGCAACATCCTCTGGTGTATTGGCTGGAATGGCCCAGTAAAGAGCGGTGCGAAGCACAACGTCAGGCTGGGCGACGAAAAGCGAAGACGCTGGACCTGCCTTGACCTTTGCGCTGACGCTGGAAATTTCCGTCATGGGAGCGCTGGTCATCAGTGCGCTGCTCTGCTCCATGATGCGGGCCGCATCGTCAGGCGTTTTCCACCACACAACATAAGGGCGCAACAGATCCAGCTTATGAAATGCACGATCTACACCCGCCCGTGTGGAGAGGGCCGTGTAAATATCCCTCGGGTCAATACCATCGGCGAGGAGGGCTATTTCAAGAGTGGTCCGGGCGCCCATACGCAGGCCTCGGCGCCCCGGATGGCGTGCGACGTCCCAGAAGTCTTTCCAGTTTGGAGCAGAAGGCAGGCGGGATCGGTCCCAGGCGAGGGCAAGAGTACTCTGGCCGCCTGGGAGGCCGCATGTTGTGCTTCCAGCCAGAGCGCGGACCCAGCTTTTCTGGCAGGCGTCAGCAAGCTGACTGCCATCCAGCAGCACTGCGGCCCAGTCTGCTCTGGAGGCATGGACACCGACGTCCAGTGTGGGGCGCTGGCCATCCCACTCAATAAGCCGAACGGTGCTATCCGTTCCTGCAAGGGCATTAGCGGCCACGGTTCCTTCTGGAACGCCCCATCCGGGCGGCGGAGGCGCGCTTGGTTTCGTTGCTTTTCGGCGTTTTGTCACATGTCGCACTTTGGAATGTTTGTGCGCATGAGCCGAGGCTTCAGGGGCTGAAAAGACGGACGTCACGCTTTGGCCAATATGTGAGAAAAACTTCTCAACGCCGCCGGTTACTCCGTGAGAAGAGCCGGATGTCGTGGCGTGCGCGTGCATAGTGAGGGGAAGGCACTGGAAGAGCAGAAGACCTGTCAGCAATCGCACAGGGCGTAGAGCACGACCGAGACCCGCCCGAATACAGATCGGGAGCGTTTGTCGCAGAGGGGAGGCGGGCCGGGACAGAAGATGATCCTTGTTCAGCAAAAACGGGGCGGGTGCACGAACTCACCCTAAAACGGCGGCACTTTAATACAGGTCGGGCCGAAGCGGAAAGGCCGTCGCATGCCCCGCTGGCCATGCAAGCTGAACAGCAGTACCCGGGCGGGGTAGTTTTTGTGTCTGAAGAGGGGGACGGCGCAGTTCGATTTCGGTTCCGTCAGGGCATCGGATCCGCATCCTGATATGATCACCCAGATGCACAGTATCTGTCAGTGTGCCTCGGATGGGAGGCATGTCTTCGTCCTCAAGTCCAAGGGATTGTGTGCCGAAAAATGGAGAAATCCTGTCAGGACGGACGCAGACCAGGCAGGCCTGACCTTCTGCCAACTCGCTTTCTGAGGCGATCGCCTCGACGATACCTCCGCATGCAAGTTGGATGCGGGCAATATCGTCCCCGATATCGAGGACTTGTCCTGTCAGGCTATTCGCGTCTCCAAAAAATGTAGCAACTTCGACGCCCGCAGGTCGGTCGTAAAGCTCCGCAGCAGGTCCGAACTGAAGAAGTGTCTGGTTCTGGAAAAGGGCGATAGGCCCTCCCGATCGCAATGCGTCTTCTTTATTGGGCACTGTCTGAAAAATGCTGAGATCTCGTGCACGTACCAGTTTGGAGAGCAGGGACGCCATGCGCCGTGCCGCCTGTGCATCCAGGGCGGCGTATGGATTGTCCAGCAGGAGGATAGCTGGAGACGTGACAAGTGCTCTTGCAAGCATGACGCGCAAGGTTTGTTCGGGCGAAAGCGTTTGAGGGGGGGCTTTTCCCAAGCCGTCCAAGCCGAGAAGAGACATCGTACGGCCTGCGCCAGCCTGAGCTTCTGCTTGACTCTGCCCCTGTGCGCGAAGCGCAAAAACGATATTGGCCTGCACATCCAGATGCGGAAACAAAGGATCCCGCGGGCTGATCAAAGCCACCCCGCGTTGCCCGGGCGGTCGCGATGTGATGTCGGTGCCCTGCACGAGAACTCGTCCACCCAATGGAGGAGAAAAACCGGCAATCAGATCCAAAATATCAGAAAGGGCTGCAGCATCCGTTCCGTACGCCGTTACCGTCTCACCTTGTGAAACCGCCAGATCAAAGGCATCCGCCTGCAAACCCGGCCGGAAAGCCTCAAGCTGCAAGGCCAGTGGAGCGCGGGGAGCGGTCTGACGTCGGGGACTGGTAAGTGGAGCGCCGGGTGGGCGGGGCATGCAACCTCTGAGGATGGTTTTGCGTTTGAAGACAGATACAGGGTCTGATTCCCAGGCCCCTACTTTAATTGCAACGAGGGTTTGAACATGAGCCGTGACACCGTCAAGAAGAACATCGAAGTCGCTGCTGAAACGACGCAGGAGCAGATTGACAGCCTTCGCAAGCAGGTTGAGCAGATCCTGAACGATTATGTCAGCCCGGCACTTCTGCAGGCTGCTGATCGCACGGAACACGCCGTTGCAAATGCCCGTAAAATCACGGATCATGAGATCGAAAACGTATCAACGCGTGTGCAGTCACGGCCTATTGCCGCTGTTCTGATCTCTGCTGTGGTCGGTTTCCTGGCGGGCCGTTTCTCCAAATAATCGGCACGTAACCTTTTCAGGCGGGAAGCAGGCGACCGGGTAGACCTGCACCCGTCCTGTTAAGAATAAAGGCGAACGACCCTCCATGAAGCCTCTCGAACTCGGTCAGGAAGTCCTGTCCGCCCAAGGCCAGATCCTCTCACGTGCCGCGATGCGAATCGGTCGGCGGGTGGCCTGCGCTCTGGTCGCAGTCGTTTTTCTGCTGTTCGCAGCCATTTCTTTCCATGGCTTCCTGTGGGCGTTCTTCATCAGCGTCGCAGGACTGAGCTATGTGAAAGCCAGTCTGTGCGTTATTGGTGTGGATCTGTTCTTCGTTCTGATTTTCGCCGTGCTTGCAGCATGGTCGATTCCAGATGTGGTAGAAATCGAAGCTCGCATCCTGCGCGACCGCAAACTTGTCGAACTGAAGCAATCAATCGCAATTACAGCGGTTACTGGCGTGCTGCTTGGTCCGGCAGGGCGGTTTACTGGCAGAAAACTCTTCTCTCTCCTCAGAAGTTTTTTCAGTCATTCCAAATAAGACATTTTATGACTGATTTTTGTCAAAGCCATCTGGCCACCCGTAGGTTAATGGCGTAAGGACTTCGCCTGTACCGTGATCACGCCCTTGTGGGAGTCGTCACGGGCTTGCGAGGAGTCCCGTGGAAAGTTCGCCGAACAGTCCGATCGTTGGCAGCAAGGTCACAGCCTGATGCTTACGGAAGTCAATCTCTTCGGCGTCTTTGTCGCACCCCTCTCAATCTATGCCGTTGCAGCAGTGTTTGTTACATTGCTGTTGAGAAGCATTCTGTGGCGAACCGGCGCCCTGAGCTGGTTCTGGCACGTCGCTCTATTTGAAATAGCGCTCTATGTCTGTGTTCTCTGTCTGCTCATCCTTTACGTCTAGGAGGGGTCGGCTATGAACTGGACCCGCAGTGTGATCCGCGTTCTGCTGACTCTGATTGTCCTCGCCATGGCTATCGGCCTTGGCCGGACCATGTGGGACATTTACGTTCTCGCCCCCTGGACCAGAGATGGCCGGGTTCGCGTTTACGTTGTAGATGCTGCCCCTGAAGTTTCAGGGACTGTAGTCTCTGTCCCTGTCGTGGATAACCAGTTTGTTCATCGTGGTGATCCGCTTTTTATCCTTGACCCTGTTCGCTTCCGCCTTGATATCGACGCGGCCCGCGCCCGTCTTGCAGGCGCAGAGGAAGACCTGAAGCTCCGCTCTTCGGACGCCAAGCGCCGTATGGGGCTGGGTGGCATTGTTTCTGCGGAAGAGCAGGAAGACTTCAACTCAAATGTTGAGACACAGCGCGCCAAGGTGAATGCAGCGAAGGCCGAACTGAATACGGCTCTGCTCAATCTTCAACGTTCGACCGTCTATTCACCGGTTGACGGCTATATCACCAACCTGAACCTCCGGGTCGGTGACTACGCCCATGCTGGCCAACCGGGTCTGGCCGTGATTGACGCCCATAGCTACTGGATCAACGGATACTTCGAAGAAACCAAGATGCACGGCGTGCATGTCGGTGATGAAGCCCGGGTGAAGCTGATGGGCTACAAGCAGATCCTTCCTGCACACGTCGTCAGCATTGGCCGCGGTATCAATGACCGAAATGGCGTCTCAGACCGCCTTGGCCTGCCGGATGTTAACCCGATCTTTACCTGGGTCCGTCTGGCACAGCGTATTCCGGTCCGTCTGGAACTGGATAACGTTCCGCCGGAAATCACCCTTGCGGCCGGTATGACCGCGACTGTCACGATCGGCCGCGAGACGCCCGGCGCTCGTGGCAAGCTGACCACCTGGCTGCAGAATCATCTCTGATCATGTCCCGCAAACTCCTCACCTTTGCTCTTAGTACCTGTCTGTCGCTTACGGCCTGCACCGTTGGGCCAAACTTCAAGCCAGACAGGATCAAGGTGCCAGACTCCTTTGTGGAGCAGCCTCACTCAGTAACGGCAGAGGAGATTGCCCGCACGGAAGCGGACATGAAGGACTGGTGGGCCCAGTTCCACGATCCGATGCTGAATGAGCTGGTCGAGCAGGCCATCAAAGGCAACTACGATCTGCAGATTGCATCGCAGCACATTATTTCGGAACGGGCTGTCCGCCGGCAGGCACAGGCGGCCTGGTATCCGCAGCTTGATGCGGCCATGGGCGGCGGTGATGACCGTTATTCCATCAATGTCGATAACTGGCCCCTCCGGCCGGGTAATACTGCCAACCGGCCTCAGGCATCTGTCCTGACCTACGGCGCCCGTGCGAGTTGGGAAATCGATCTGTTCGGCCATATCTCCCGGCAGGTGGAAGAGCGTAAGAGGCTCGTTGAAGAGTCCATCGAGAACCGGCGCGCCATTCTGCTTTCCCTGCTGGCTGAACTTGCCTCGGACTATGTCTCACTGCGGGGCGTGCAGGAGCGGTTGGCCGTTACCGAACGCAGCATTGATGTGGCGCAGCGTTCGCGCGAACTGACGGAAAAGCTATACACACACGGTCTTGGCAATACGCTGGCGGTGGCCCAGGCGCAGACGGAAGAGCATCTCGAACGTTCACGGCTGGCTCCTCTTCACTCTCAGGAAGAACGTCTGATCCATGCGATTTCCGTACTGCTGGGTGAAATGCCCGGTAAGCTGGAAGAAGAGCTGGATGTCCGTCGTCCTCTTCCGACTGTGCCGGCATTCCCAGCGTCTCTGCCATCCATCGTTCTGGCCAATCGTCCGGATATCCGCGCGGCAGAGGCTCATTATGCCGCCGATACTGCGCAAGTAGGTGTAGCGGTCGCGAACCTCTATCCGAAGTTCATGATTCCGCTGACCTTTAATCCCAATGCATCGGCCGCCTATCAGGCGTTCCAGATGGGCGGCATGGCCTGGAGCTTCATGATGATGGCATCACTGCCTATCATTCATGGTGGTCGCTATACGGCGGAGATTGCCCAGGCGCGTGCGGAAGCAGAAGCCAGCCGGCTGACGTATCGCAAGACAGTG
>Ga0157360_1000193_pt1 | contig 26725 bp, 37 predicted proteins | sample AttlaeALBM1_FD_111483 | JGI IMG/M metagenome (GOLD analysis project Ga0157360, IMG submission 111483) | Fungus gardens microbial communities from leaf cutter ant in Ribeirão Preto, State of São Paulo, Brazil - Atta laevigata ALBM1 | ecosystem: Host-associated > Fungi > Mycelium > Unclassified ...
AACCCGCAAGGCGCGTGACGAGATCACCGCCCGCCTGCCGGCTTACCGCGCGCGGCTTGGTACGCCGTTCCGCGACCAGGCTGCGCTCGATGAGAAGAAGCGCGCTCTTGCAGATCTCGAGGCCGATCTGGCGGCCGACGCGGACGCCAATGCCGCATCGGAAGTGGGTGAAACCCCGATAGCCGCCTGAGGGAAGGAGAGGGGTAGCTGACGGGATCGGCCCGCATCAATCGGTGGGTCCTCCCCATGCTCGCAGGCTGCGCGTGGGTCCGGTCCCGGCGCTTACGCGCCGCGCCTGACCCGGCCCGACCCGTCAACTACCGGAGAGGTCAAGCGCAGAGAATATCAAGGTGCGCGAGACAACCCCGGAGACCTCCATGACAGTTACTCTTACGAAAGCCAACCTCGCGCAGTTCTACGGCACCGAGCAATATCATCGGTATACATTCGGTCTGGTTCTCACAGACGGCGCTGCATTTCTGCTCAAAAACGGGGCAGGTTGGCTTGTCGATGTGATCGCATCTGCACGCCTCGATCCGAAAGTCCGGCGAGAGCCATTCGAAGCATGGTCTTTGCAGGTCGATCTCAAGACGAACGCTGCCGTCGTCACATGCACGGACGGAGGCAAGGAAGGGCGGGAGCCGGTAACACTCTTTGCGCAGGACATTCCTTATACGGATTTTCCGCTCGAGAGCATCGAACTCTATGCGATCAGTGACGAGGGCCTTGGGGCCAAGGTCGTCATGCTGACCTCTGAAAACTGAGGGAGGCCGGCTATGTCTTATCGCATCGTCTATGATCAGGTGGCTGTGAAGTTCACGGCCGCCCAGCTCGCCAGTTCTTGCCCGACAGAGCATGGGAGGGACGACTATTTCATGCTCTTCGAACTGGGGGGCGATAACAATATGTATGACTGCGATACCGGCGCGCGTACCCGCTCCTGGGATCTGAATGGCGCCGATTGCGAGTGGGTGGTCATGCGCAAGGTCGTCGAATACGCGGCCTCTTGTGAAGGTGGCGGGATGCGCTTTTCCAATGCTCGCAGCACGCAGGCAGAGACCTATATCCGCAAGAACCGCTCAACCCTCGAGCGAGCCCTGACACCGGATGGCTTCGGCGAGACCGGCATCGGAGTTTCCGCGTCGATCAGGGTGACACGGTCGAAGCTCCAATCGTGGCAGCGGGAGCGTCTCGGAAGGCTCGAGGCGTTGATGACGCCGCAGGGAGATAGTGATTACGCCTTATGGGAGCTGAGCCCCCTGCGAGATCCGCTGCATGCTGCGCTGTTCTTCGCGTTCCACACGCTCGATGAACGCCCCATCTACAACAAGGCGAGGGTTCACGGACCGTCGAAGGGGAAGGAGCCCGTGCTCAAGCTGGTCTCGCCAAATGCCTTCGCCGCCAGGGAGGCCGCGTAATGCCCCAATATACCGTCAAGATCGGCTTCTGGCTCCGAGCCTATGACAGCGCGGAGATAGAGGCCGATAGTCCCGACGAAATCATCGAACGGGCCAAGGCTGTCGCTCGCGAGATGATGGAACAGACTGGCCAACCGGAACATATCGAACTCACGGACCGTCGAGAGGGAATCATCTGCTGGATTGACGGAAGTGATGTCCCGGTCGGCGATGATTCAGTCGCCGAAGACGTCGAGTTCGATGACGATCGCATCCACCCGGAACCGGTAAAGGCACCCGCCAAAGTGGTCGTAACAGAATGAGGGAGGAGAGGGGCGGTAGCTGACGGGATCGGTCCGCATCAAGCGGTGGGTCCTCCCCATGCTCGCAGGCTGCGCGTGGGTCCGGTCCCGGCGCTTGCGCGCCGCGCCTGACCCGGCCCGACCCGCCAACTACCGGAGAGGTCAAGCTCAGAGAAAGAGCACACACCAAAACCGGAGCCTCTCCCATGACCGACCGTACCCGCGCCGACCTTCACCAGGAAACGACCGACCGTATCATCGCGGAACTTGAAAAAGGCTATGCGCCCTGGGTTCAGCCGTGGACCAACACCATGACGTCAGGGTCCTTGCCGCGTAACGCGACGACGGAAAGCCGCTATAGCGGGATCAACGTCATCCTGCTCTGGATCGCCGGGCAAACAGGCGGTTTCCGCGCACAGCGTTGGCTGACCTATCGCCAGGCTCTCGCGATCGGCGCCCATGTGCGCAAGGGCGAGAAAGGTACGACGGTTTTCTATGCCAATCGCTTCGTGCCCAAGAGTCAGGCCGAGCGCGACGATCCAAAGACGGTCGCGTTTCTCAAGCGTTACACTGTTTTCAACATCGAGCAATGTGACGGCTTGCCCGAAAGCGCATGCGAGATTCCGGTTCATATGTCATTGGCCGAGCGTCACGAGGCCGCCGAGGCTGTGATTGCCGCCACAAGAGCCGATATCCGCTTTGGTGGGAACAAGGCTTTCTACTCGCCCGTTCTGGACTATATCGCTCTTCCCCAGCGTGAGGCCTTCACCGAGCAATCCGCTTTTCTCAACACCGCCTTTCATGAACTTGCCCATTGGTCGGGAGCGGAACACCGCCTCGCCCGCGATCTGTCGAACCGCTTCGGAACCCATGGCTATGGAGCCGAGGAGCTGGTTGCGGAGATGACGGCGGCTTTCGTGATGGCCGAGCTGGGTATCGCGCCTCGCTCGGATCACGCCAGCTATATCGGGTCCTGGCTCGCGCTCATGAAAGAAGACAAGCGCGCGATCTTCACCGCAGCCCGTCTGGCCACAGAGGCCGCCAATTTCATCCTACCTGCAGAAGAGGCTGCTTTGCAGCCAGAAGACGCTGAACTCGTCGCTGCCTGATTTCTCTGCGCCTGCATAGCAGGCGCGCACACCCCTGACATAGGAGCGCACCATGCTGCGACAGTATTACACCTCGCCCTTTCAGGGCGGGGATAACCCTTTGCGCGTCGGCACGATTGCCGCCGGCACGATCTTTCGCATTCCCCGTAGCCTCCGCAATGCTCAGGCCCGCACAGACCTGCGCGCATCGGAGCCCTATATTCTCGAGAGCTTCCTCAACGGGACCTATGCGGCAGCCTGCCGCAACCCGGTAACGGGTCACTGGGAAGATCGTACGATCTCCGGTCGCTCCAATCTGGCCGTTCTGCGATCGCTTACATCTGGCGCACGCATGACCTGCTCGGTCAGCTGGCTGCGCGCGCTCGAGGAGGCAGGTGGTGCGCCCGATAGCCGGTATCCCTCCCTGCCTGATGTGGCACGCTATCACGGCGCGTGGCGCCGCGAGGCTCAGGAGCGCATTGCCGCATGAGCGCCGAACTAAAATGCGCCGCGCTGCGCAATCCGCCTCTGGCGTCTCACGCCTATGTCGCAACGTCGTTTGAGACCGCCGAGGAGAAGGCGCGCATGGGTGACATGCTTCTCTCCTTCATCGCGCGCGGCATGCCACGCAGCGCATGGAACAAGCGCCTCTATCGGCGCCTGTCCAATATGTTCGGGTTTATCGCCCATTATGACATCAACGGTTTCTGGGAAGAGCAACTCTCCACCACGCAGGCACGAAGCGCGTTTCTCGAACAGATCGAGGCCTATCCCTGCTGGGGCCAGCCGACCCATACCTGGTCCGATGTCGAGTGCGAGATCCGGAACCGGCTTCGCGCTGCACGCCTCGCCGACGCCTATCGAGGCGAGCTACGCCGCGAAAGGGAACACACCGAGCGGTCGATGCTCGCGGCGCTCAGCGCGAAATACAAACACCTTGCCCCCGCCGGGGCGCCGATGATGCCGAGTGCAGACCCGGTGCAACTGGGTCTCTTCTGACCGTCTGCAAACTGGAACTCGGGCAGCCGCCTGCCCAATGCCGCGTCGGGCAAGAACGAAATCCCGACAGCCGCTCAGAGGGAAAAAGGAGAGGGGGTAGCTGACGGGATCGGCCCGCATCAAGCGGTGGGTCCTCCCCATGCTCGCAAGCTGCGCGTGGGTCCGGTCCCGGCGCTTGCGCACCGCGCCTGACCCAGCCCGACCCGCCACCTACCGGAATGGTCAAGCGCAGAGAATAGAGCGCGAGACACATGCCGGAGACAGGACAATGTCCGAACAGATCGCACCCCAGATGGAACGCTCCTCAGTGATAGGGTCTGATTACATGGAGCAGTTGAAGCGCCGCCAGGCACTGCGTCAGGAGGCGCTCCGACAGAACCTCGAGCTTGTCTGGGATGCGATGCAGGTCGGTGCCGGTACGCGGATCAGAGTGAACTATGACTGCCAGGACGGCGGGATAGACACTCCCTCGGTCAGCCTTGAGGGGACATCGGATAGTGTGCCCCTTCCTGAAGCGCTCCGCCTGCCCAAAGCGGTCGATGCCATGGGCCTTCCCGCTCAGCTCGCTCCGATTTTCCCGGACACACTGAGCAATGTCGCCTGGCTTTGCGTCCAGATCGTCCTTGGTCAGTCCAAGCCAGACTGGAACGAAGGGGCAGGCAGCTTCGGCGAAGCTGTATTCGACCTTGCCACACGCGATCTCTCCGTCTCGCACAGCCAGCGCATCGTCGATCACGAAGCCTACACCTTCCAGGCCTGACGCCCCCAAAAAACTACGAATGAAACCGCTCCTGCGCTCAGCGCAGGAGATGAGGAGACATGACCATGACCAATGCGACACCCGAACTGCGCCTTGTGAATCCCAAGAGCCTCGTGGCCAATGATACGAACCCTCGCCGCACGCCATCCTGCCACGAAGAGGACCGCCGCCTTGCAATCAATATCAAGATTGCCGGTCTCATTCACCCGCCTTTGGTCCGGGAGCAGGAAGATGGTTCTCTGAAAATCATCGCCGGATCGCGCCGCGTTCGTGCATGCATCATGGCCAAACTCACCGAGATTCCCGTTCATGTCACGAAGGCAGACGAGAAGCTCGACACGCTTGTCGCCGGGTCCGAGAACATCATTCGTCAGGCCATGAGTGAGCCCGATCAGTGGGCGTTCGTGGTTAGTCTGCGCAGCGAAAAAGGACTGAGCGACAGTCAGATCTGCAAGGCGATGCTGATCACGCCGTCCTATCTGAAGCGGCTGGAATTATTGGCCCGTCTGCATCCTCCCATTCTGGACGCGATTGCGCTTGGTTACGGACCTGAGGGTAATGCTCGCGCGGCCATAGCGAAATCGTCGCTCGAGGAACAGGAGGCTGCGTGGTGTGAAATGTGGTCCGACCATGTTCAGGACGGCGCGGACCCTGTCCAGTATCGTATGACGCAGGAAGAAGCGCAGGAATTCGAGTGGATCGACTTGGCACACGCCCTCTCTCAGAACGAATTCTACGCGCGCGATGCCCGTTTCGGCGACGATCTGGCCAAGGAACACGGAATCATCTGGGAAGAAGATCTCTTTGCGCCCGCCGACCAAGACAGCCGCTATACACGGAACGCCGCGGCCTATTCCGCTGCGCAGTCCGCATGGATTGATAGAATTCTTGGCGAGGACAAGATCCGCGCCGATTGTAATCAATGGGGCGACCCCCTTTTCCCGGATGGCTTCCGGCAGAGCTATTACGATGAGACGACTGTAGGAAAAGCTTACGCGCTTGATCCTCGCACGCTGCTCGTGAAGGAGTGGAACTTCCGGCGATATGCGGTCTCCGCACCGTCCTCCTCGTCAGGGACATTTGCGCCTGCCCCCGTTGCCAAAAAGGAGCGTGCCGATATCTCGGGCACTGGCGACACGATGATAGGCGAGATCCGCACACGGGCGCTGGATGATGCGCTCGATGCGCAGGTTGCCAGTGTCGATCCCTGGGATCTGGTCGGCGCTCTCCTGCTCGCCTTGTCGCACGATAATGTTCGCGTACAAGGCGATCGCTCGCCACGGCCCGGGCCCGCCGGGCTCTCTTTCCTGAGGGGGTGCTTGTCCGCGATCCTGCCTTGCTCCGCCGGCATGCGATCACGGTGCTGAAATCGATCTCCAGTTGCGAGATCAGCATGCACTCGGGCAGCGGGATTTCGGCTCAGCTGCTGGGCGTTCTTTTCAATGCTGATACGCATATGCCGAGCCTTGCATTTGAGGAGTTCCTCAAGACCTATTCCAAGCCCGGTATTACCAAAGCCGTCCAGGCTCTCGGTCTTGCAGAACAGGCAACTGGCAAGCTCATGCGTGCCAGCCTGATCAACCATGTTGGGCAGGGTCATTGGGTGCCGCCCGAGGCCGGGTTCGCGCAGGCCGTGGATGTCTGGCGTTCTCAGGCCACCAAAGAAGTCAAACGCCTTGCTCGATGGAACCATACCGCCACGGATGACACGGATGCCGAAGATGAAGAACCGGGCCAGGACAACATATGCGACGACGCAGAAGCGGTTGTACCCGAGGTGATATCATCCAGCGACACCGGCGAGGACGAAGCCTCCTCGACCGGGATCGTCCCGGACAGGACGACCGCCAACCCAATGCTCGTTGCCCTGTCGAACAGACTGCGCGACAGCTTCGCTACCACCCCTGCGGGGCGGACGCATTTCGATGACCACGTACAAATCATGCGGGTCTGACCGTTGAACGCATTAGCCCTTCCCTGCGCAGGGCCAATGCGGATCGCACCTCTCTTCAGGAGGGGGCTGTCTGCAGAATGAGTAAACAAAGCGTCTGATAACGCCGGCCTCCTGAATGCCATTGGTCTCCCTGATCGAAAAATAGCAGCGTAATCGCCCGAAGAAGGAAGGGGGAGGAGAGGGGGAAACCAGAACGGCGCAGCCGGCGCAATCGGTGGGTCGGCATCGCGTCCTCGCCATGCTCGCAAGCTGCGCGTGGCTGCGGGTCAATGCCGATCCCGGCGCAAGAGCGCCGCGATTGCGCCGGCTGCGCCGTCCCGGTTCCCGGGAAGCATCAAGAGAGAAATATGATCCCGAGCAGGCAGAGCAACTTCTGCGACTGTGCGCCAGGTGGCCGGGACGATCCTCTCCTCATGCAGTCACGGAGACTCCCTCATGTCAGGAAGCGTCAACAAGGTCATTCTCGTAGGCAATCTCGGTCGCGACCCGGAAGTCCGGAATTCGCAATCCGGCGCGAAGATCGTCAATCTGACGGTTGCCACGAGCGAAAGCTGGAATGACCGTAACTCGGGCGAGCGCAAGGAGCGTACCGAGTGGCATCGCGTCGTGATTTTCAACGAACGCCTTGCCGACGTGGCCGACCGCTTCCTGCGCAAGGGCCGCAAGGTCTATGTCGAGGGACAGCTTCAGACCCGCAAATGGACCGATCAGTCCGGCGAGGACCGCTACACCACAGAGATCGTTCTTGATCGCTTCCGTGGCGAACTCACCCTGCTCGATAACGCGCAGAGCTATGGCGACGAGAGCCGCACCGGTTCCAACAATCACTCCTCTCATCGTTCGTCACCGGGTCAGTCACAAGGCTACGGCAACTCGGGCGCTGATCTGGACGACGAGGTCCCGTTCTAAGGCCCGGCCTGAAGGGCAGGGGCACCCAACACGCGTGTCCCACCAATAAAGCAGAAAGGGCTACGGGACGTCGGTTTTCGCATCAAGGGAAGGCTGCGCCCGATGCTTGCGCGTCGCCCTTGACCCGAAAACCGACGCCCCGTCGCGCGGAAGGCAATCAAGAGGAGATTGTCGATGACCTACGATCTGTTTGCCAGAAAAAATCCGACTTTCAGCTCGCCGGTTCGCTGGTCCTGCACGTCCGAGAGCGTCACGTGCCGCCGTTGCCATCACGAATGGGATGACGGCGATCCGGCTTATCGCTTCGCCTGTCCCGACTGCAACGCCAAGCCCGGAAGCCCGTGTCAGCGCAAGGCTGGCGGCAATGAACGTGTCTGCCCGGGCCGTGATCGTGAAGCCCAAGCCGCAAAGCTCCTCGGTCCCTGCGAAGGGCTGAGCTGGGACGGTCGCCACGACAAACCGCTGCCGCTGAGAGCCAGCCGCACCAACCCCGCATGGCAGCTGGTCCGTACCGGATCGCCTGCTGGCCGCTCATTCAATGACCGCTATCCCTCCTGAGGAAATACCATGAAACTCCATTTCAATCGGGCACGCGTTCTCGAACTCCTGCAGCACAGCATTGATGCTGTAGAACGAAAGGCAACCTTCCCACAGCGCTGCGATCCGCAGTATCGCAAACCCGACGCCCCAGAGCGTCAGTGGGCGTGGGAGGAGGACATCGATGCCAGTAAAATCCCGCCCGGCCTGTGGCTGGTCGGCGAAGACGGTATCTGCCTCATGTCCAACGGCAAGGATCATCCCAAGGACGCGATGACCGGCAGGAATGCCGTAGTCTACGCTGAGGAATGCAACCCGGCCATGGACCCCGACAAATGGTGGTCCGTAAAGCAGACATCCTTCGGGGGTGATGACGGCTGCGATTTTCTGGATGCACTCTCGATACAGAATGCCTGCGATGCGACAGCTCCGGATCCATGGATGTGGATCGATGTGAAACCGGATTCGATCCGGATGCCGACACTTGAGTCGGTTGCTCCAAAACCAAAGCCGAAGCGCAAGAAGAAAGAGGGCTGACACAAACGGCTGTCCGCCGCCAGAGCGTCGCCATGCTCGCAAGCTGCGCGTGGCTCCGTGAACGGCTCGAGCGCCGCCCTGGCCCCGGCCAGTCGTTCGCGTCAGCGGGAGTACATCCAGCAGAAATATAAGGAGACGCAGGATGAGCTTCAAATTCCTCGCCGATCGCGAATACGCCCTTGAGGCAGGACGGGCACACACCGACAGCGCATGGGTGCTCACCCCCCGCGACGTCTGGTACCCCAATCCTTTCTATGTTGAATCGCGCGCTCCCCATCCGGAAGACGACAGCGCTTATGACTATATCAGCGAGCACGGTATAGATGCATGGCGCGATCTTGCTGCCTCAAAAACAGTCCCGCCGCTTGAGGAGTGGGAGATCCCATATTGACGCAACTGAACATTTGGGCCGCCTGACGAGCCGGGCATGGGCGAAACGATCCAGAGGTCACACCTCTGCACCGTCGCGGCCCCATATCTCGTAGCCGGGTCAGATGCCGCGGGGCCGTGGTGTCGCGCCCGTTGTCAGAGGAGAGTCCTCCGTGATCGTTTTGATTGTGGTGGACAGGAAATGGCTCTCGAAATCTCTTCGTAAAACGAAGAAAGCCCTTCAGGCGGTTACAGCCGCTCTGAAGAGCCTTTTCGAGTAGCATTTCCACACCGATCGAGGGGCTATCTTTTCCCGAGGTACCCCTCGATCACCTCCGATGATGGTCAATCCGGATACGACTTTCAAGGGCGATGTCTCTGCGCAGAGGCATCGCCCTTTTCTTTGCCTTCTTCACATCCACCCTCCCTCATCACGGCGCAACCCGCGAGACAATGAGCAGAGAGGGGCTGACACAAACGCCAGTCCGCCGCCAGGGCGTCGCCATGCTCGCAAGCTGCGCGTGGCTCCGTGAACGGCGCAAGCGCCGCCCTGGCCCCGGCCAGTCGTTCGCGTCAGCGGGAGGGCATCCAGCAGAAATAAAGGAGACGCAGGATGTCAGACACAGCACATACCCTCCAAGTGGGCACGATGGTTTCAACTAGCCTTTATGGGCGTGGAATTGGCTACATCACAGCGATTTACGGCGAGCAGAAGCCGGAGACGGTCAGGCGATTCCTCGGCGTGATGGCGACCGGTGGTCAGTCCGAGTTCGATATCGTCTTCGAGTACGGGGGACGCTCCAGGAAACTCCCCGAATGCATCTTGCGTGGCGTACAGTGGAAAATCTTTCCGAGAGAAACGGGTTTTGCTGACGCCTCGAAGCTTGCCGAGCTGGAGGCAGCCGCAGATGCCTATACAGCTGCTAAGGACGCGGAAAAGCGCGAGAAAGAGGCGGCGTTCGCACGTGCAGTCGAGGCCCTGAAGGCTGACCCGGCTTACGCCGATCTGGAACAGGGTGACGCTCGCGACGGAGCACTCGCTGCGAAAAACATCCGCAAACTTCTCAAGGCTGCGTTCAAGGCAACGAAATTCAGCGTTCGCAAGTCGGATTACGGCTGCATTTACGTTCGCTGGAGCGAAGGCCCATCTGAAGATGAGGTGTCCGAAATAACCGACCGTTTCAAGACCGGCACATTCGATCATTACAGCGACTGCGCCAGGCAGGAAGACACGCCATGGAGCAAGTCGTTCGGCGGTGCCGAATATGTCTTCACCTCCCGATCCGAAGCCTGATCCCTCCCATCCCCTCAAGCCGCCGCAAGGCGGCTTTTTCGTATCCAGGAGACTCACGATGACCCGTTTCCAGTTGGTCGCGTCCCCCGCCGCACGCGTTCAGAAAGTCGAGGCGTATGCGATCGAGCCCACACCCGGAATTTTTGCAGACCTCTCCCATGAGGCAGACGCCACGAACGCGGCCTCCCTTGCGAGCGCGATGAACAGTTTCGGCCAGCTGATCCGTCAGCGCTCGCGCGAACTGTCCTTTCTCGTTTGCGCCGAGATCGCTACAGGCGCGCGCAAGCCGCGCTGGTACGCTCGCTGCGCTCGAGACGGCGGACTGCGCGACGAAGCGTTCCTGTTCACGATCATGCTCGATGCAACCATTGAGGACGGAACGCCCCCCGTGCGTATGTGGGGGGCAGAAGCGGCGCCATTCCAGCTCAGCGATCGCGCTCCTGTCTGGACGGACCCTGAGCCCGACGAGTTCACGCCACATGCTCATGGGCATCTCGGCTATTATGGCTGGCTGCGGATGATCAATGCCCGTGTTCAGTTGCTCACAAACTCACGCTGCTCCTTGTTCGACCGCACCGACGCGTCAATCATGACCAGGCGATACAAGGATCATCACCACCCCTTCGCCGTGGCGGCCGAGCTTATGAGCGCTGGTTACTGCGTCCCCCACAACGTGACGGAGTAAGGGCCATGCCTCGCTTCGATGTCACGATCGTCGAACGCCTGATCTTGAGGGACCAGGCAACGCTCTCGATAGAAGCCTGCGATGCAGAGACGGCAGCACGCATCGTGCTGTCGGGTGTTTCTGACGTTACCAGTGGCGGCGTCCGTGCCGTCACCCTGCCTGATGGAACAACAGCTTCGCTCGATCCCGAAACGGTCGAGGATACGGATATCGTTGCCGAGGTCCGCGCTCCCGGCAGCGAAGACCTGATCCTGACCTGTGGTGCTTCCGATTTCCTCCGGACAGATCGCGACATGCGCCGGGATCTGGACGGAATCCTTGCGCGCGCAATTTTGGACACACGTCATCCAGAGAGCCATGACGCAGCCCGACGCTTGCGCCTCTGGCTGAAGGAGCATGACGCATGAGCGTTCGTAAGTTCCTCGATCTCAGCACGGGGCATCTTTCGCGGCACGACCGCGACCGGCTGACTGGATTGCTGACCGAACAACCGCCCTACGCATCAAGCAGCTCGATGACGGGTGAAAGGGGATGGCTGATCTACGTATCGACCGACCCGGATCCTGCGCATTGGAGTGAGATCCCAGCGCTCGTCGCAATCCTTGCACGGGCCCGCGAGCTGGACTGCGATTACGTCCTGCTCGATGCGGATGGCCCGTTCGATGAGACCCTGCAATTATTTGACGAGGACTGATTATGGTGACCGACTACTACAGAAATTTTTCAACGCTCTTGCCGCTCCGTAACGCTAGTGCTGTCGCGGCCGCCCTCGTGTTGCTTGAAGACCTGCGGGCGCAGGGTCCGGACGCACCCTTTGCAGCGGACTTCCTCGGCTTCGAAGCTAAAGCAAACGAGCCTCCTGATAACGAATTGCAGCATCTGTGGATTTACCACGATGAAAGCGGGTCGGTCGATGACGTCCTGAAATTCGTGTCCGCCTGTTGCGCGCAGAAGCTCACTTTGCCGGTTCGCTGGAGCCTGACTTGGGCCGAAATTTGTAGCAAGCCCTGCATTGATGCGTTTAGCGGCGGCGCGATCGTGCTCGATCTCGCGACGGGTGAGACAGTCGCCTCGCTCAGCCTCACAGACTGGGCGTATCAGATCCAGCACTGCACTCATGAGGTGTTCGATGTCGATCGCGAGGCTGCAGCTCAGGCGCATGACTACGTCATGCAAAAGCTGGATGGCGAGGCCACATCAGGGCCACCCGCCGTGCCCCCCATTCTCACGGCTCTCGCGTCGGTGTCGCTTGGGCAAACCGTTACCATCAGTGGCGTGGGCCCCGACTGATCCTCCCCAATGCCGTCCGCCCCGAAAGGCCGGTGGACCGCTGAGGTAGTGCCGAAGAAAACGAAAGAAGAGGAGAGGGACCGCTCTCATGGCGCGCACAGCCCTACAAGGGGTTGTCGCTCCGCTCCCGACGCGCCGTGCCGGCGCATCGCCCTTTCCGGGCTGCACGCGCCATGAGCTGCGGATCGGGTCAAGAGGAGAATAGACAGACAGTCAGCTCCGTCCTGACCACCCAGGCGGGCCAGAGGATGTCACTCGCCGGGTGTTCCGATCCATCCCGAAAAGGAACCCGTCATGACAAAAGAAACCAAGCAGGCCCTGATCATCAACATGCGCGAGCTTGCGGCTATGTCGCTCTATGTCACGGGCTTCTTGACGCTGGTTTTGGCCGTCACATGCGGCCCGAGCCTCTTGGCCGGGGATGATGCCAGGCCTGTTCACCACACCACGCTTCTCGCTCGTCGCTGATCCGACAATGGCAGACGCAAACCCCCGACCCCTCATTTCGGTCATCGAAGAGGCCCTCGGCTACGAAGCCGAAGCCTTCAGAAAGGATCATCCCGTAGAGGGCGCCGACCTCGTCGAGTGGTTCGCCCAGTGGCGCTTGCGCGCCCAGGCAGCTGTCGCCGCCGCAATCGGGAACAAGACTTCACTCTGAAATGCCGTGTCATACGGTGAAAGGATCTCGCCATGCGGACCGCTCTTCACACAGCCAAAGGTCATGCCCCATTCGCCGACATGCAGGCTGCATCGCTTTGCGCGTATTTCGGAAATCCCCGTCGAACCCTGGCGGAAGCCGCCTTCCTCAGGGACGCCTCTGAAGAGGGCGTTCTTCTGGCATCACGTAGTGCCAGCTGGCGCCGTGAAGCCACTTGCGCCTTGCGCTCAGCCCGACGCCTTCTTCTGGAAGGTGAGGATTGATGCGCTCGGACGCACATCCTCTTCAGCCAGGCAAAGCATGTCCCAGGCCGCGATCAATCGTTTGCACGTCTGCCATGCACGATAGCGGGCGCTGAATGCGGCCCGGTGATTCTGCGGATCTCCGGTCTGCTCAGCACGCCACGTCATATCATGCACACGCGTGATGCTTCGCAGCATGGTGACGCGAACGGGAGCAAACCAGCTTTCGCGTTTGCTCGCTGCCTCGCCTGCATCAGCGGGCAAGATGATCTGGCGACGCATCTTCATACCGATTGCGATACCCTGCTCACGCAAGGCATTCAGATCCGGCACCGGCAGCCCGTAGCGCAGGCATTCATTGGCCATGCTGCTATCCGTGGGAAGCTGCGCCAGCAGGTGATCGAAGGTGGGCGCAGCACGGCGTTCGGTCGGAAACCGAAGAAGTCTTGCACGCGCCTGTGTCATGGGGTCTTCTCGCATGAAGAAAGATAAGCGCCGCTCCAGGAATAAAGTAAAGGGATTTCAGTATGTTGCGCGTTTTTCTCAGCGCCTCCGCCGTCTTTGCGACCTTGGCCCTGCCTCTGACCATGGCTCATGCCCAGACCCGCCCCTGCGATGACCTTTCTGTCGGCCACACGCCGCCGGCATTGCTTGCGCAGTCAGTCCGGCCAAATACAGCGATCGTCTGTCGCAGGGTCTATATCGCGATGCAATCACTGGACGCGCGCGTTCCTCTCTGGTCGGCCGAACACCTTACAGACGAGGCGCTCGACAGTGCTCAGAGCCTTGGACGCGTCACGAAGTTCTTCCATCCGGAGGCAGGGCTGCCTTACGGCCAGCGTGCAGAACTGGCGGATTACCGTGGTTCCGGCCTCGATCGCGGCCATCTCACCCCAAGCGGGGACGCGCCCGATCAGCTCTCCCAGGAGGAGACCTTTTCTCTCGCCAATGTCGTGCCCGAAACCCCGGCCCTGAACGAAGGGGTCTGGACCGGGATCGAGATGGCAGTGGCCGATTGGGCGCACAGGGTTGGCGAGCTCTACGTCGTGACCGGTCCCGTGCTTCAGGCAAATGGGCCTACGATCGGCTGGGAACACATTCCGGTCCCGGTTGCGATCTGGAAAGCCGTGTATGATCCCGTTCACGAACGGGGCGGTGCCTGGCTGTGCCGCAATGACGATGCGCCAGTTTGTGACACCCTTAGCTTTGCGGCGCTCGAGCAGAGGATAGGCATCGATCCGTTCCCGAGCCTGTCCCTGCAGATTCATGATGCTGATCCCGCGCTTCCTCAGCCGGAAATCAGCCCTTATACCCCGCGCTCACGCTCGACCGGTTCAGAGCGACGCGCCCTCATCGACCCAATGCTGCGCGGCTTTTCCCGGCGCTTCTGATCAGCCACTGACAAGCGTGTAACCGCGTTTCTTTCGATACCGGATCATGCGTGTCAGCGCATTCGCAGCCTCTCCCTCATTCTGATAGAGATCGACGCGCGTGCTGCCTGCCGTGCCGATGCGGCCCCATTGCCGCAGTAGCGTCGCCCCCCCAAACAGATCGCGGTGAATACTCAGGCGGTAATACCGCCATTCATTCCTGTCCGGTCTGATCCGTCTCAATAGCGCCTCGACCGGGAAGAGGGACATTTGTTGTCCCACCCCGCTATCGGGTCTGCGCGATCGGCGTCGGGAAATAGCCATCTCCCGATGCTGCCACAAAAACCTCCGCCATTTCCATAACGACCTCGCGTGTCGACTGCACAGCAGCGCGACCGCGACAGGAGAAAACGCATGCATTCTTCCTGCCTCACAGCCGTCAGGCTCAAGCTCCTATGCTCCGGGTATCAAAGCGCCCTGCCGATCGAACTCTTCACCGCACCGAACGCGCCCGAGGTCGTGGGCGTATCTATCGCTCATGACGACACGATAAGCGATCTGCGCGATCGCCTCGCCAACGAGATCCTCCTGCGCATCGACTGGGATCTCTGGGCGGATCGTGGTGATTCCACCAATGCCCGTGTCAATGCGGTGCTCGCGCTGTTGGAAGCACCCATTGCCTCCGTTTTTCCGGGCGACTTCGCCGATATCGCCGATCCGTCGGCACCACCACCTCCCGTCGAGCCCTATCTGGAATCTGCTCCTGATGGGTCAGGCGTCTTCCATGTCGCTGATAATATCAGCGGCGACATGCTCGCCGGTCCTTTCGCAACCAAGGAACAGGCGAAACAGGCCTTCGACGCTCTCCTCGTGATCCATCCCAGCCCGGAATGGTTCAGACGCTGGTATTGCCTCGAACTGGAGTACGCGGGTCAAGAAGTGGTCCGCGTGTAATGTGCCACGCCGTCACTTCTCACTGAACAACGATCGCGCCACTATGGATCCGGGTCACAGGAACCGACCTGTTCCCAGGGAGGGTGCTGAACATGATCGACACGAAGTATCGCACCGCCTACGCGGAGACACGCGAGCTCTACGATAGACTGGCGCCACAAATGGGCGGGAAGGATTACGGATACGAGATCCTGTATGGACCCGAGGTCGTGACACCCTCGATCTTCATTCTTGGATACCAGCCGGGATGTACTGAGGAAGATAAGACTATGTCCGAGGAGGAAAAGCGCCCAATGACTCCTCCTTCCGATCTAGCCTATGCAAAAGAGGTGTGGCCGTTAGCCAGAGCTTTGAGAAGCATTTGGCCAGCCGATCGTATGACCGACATGATGGGCGCCAATATCAATTTCTTCCGCGCTGCCACTGTCAAAGAATGGACAACAATTCCGCTTTCTGTCCGTCGTGAGCTGCAAGCGCACTCCCTCAAAACAATCAAACAACTGGTCGAGGCTTATGCGCCCAGGCGCATTCTTGTTGTCGGGCTCGACACCCTCAAGAGAATACCAGGGCACGTCATCGACAAGGGCCGTGTCTTTTCGATCGATCCGTCACGTCATAATCCGATCGCGAAGGAAGCAACACTGTGGGGAATACCGGCTCTTGCTGTGACCCATCTGAGCGGGGCCCGTCTGAAAGCCGAGAACAGGCAGAATATCTACAATTATGCGCGTGCCTGGTCAGGCGTCTGATCCATCTCGTGCATCTCCCTTTCTTACGACGCACGCTGAAAAACACGGGCGTCTCCCCTTCGGGGCCACGTGACACGGGCTCCGCCCCAAGCCCCTGCAGGTCTTGGCCATTCGGCGTATCCCGTTGACGCGTTCATCAGAGCGACGACAGTACCGAACCAGTCACAATAGGTCATGCCATAGGCCTCGATAGCGTCAAGACGGCTTCCACCCCATCTTCCTCCGGCTCTCTTTGCTCGCCTGCGTGCAGACGGGTCCCCTGAGAACCCATCCTGACCCCATCTCCGTCCACAGCGGTCCTGAAAGTGTCGGGACGAAAGGCGTCGCTGCGCTATCCTTTCGACCCTTTGCCTCCGGCACAGGTCGAACGAAAGGCTGTTGCTCTTCTTTATTAAACGAAACCGGTTATGCGAAGTATAGACAAGTATCGGAACGGCGAGATATTGCATGTTTATTGTGTAATATTGCGCTTTCTTGTTGTATCTCCCGGTCAGTATGATAGTATCTGTTCATAGGAAATGGCCGCGCTCCTAGTAGTTCGGCTTCACGGCTTTCGCTGAGGAATAATGATCATGGCACGTTTCGAATTATCTGAGGCTGATCGCGCTGCCATTACTTCCGGCGTATCCTGTGCGCTTCTGCTGGAACGTTATGGTTTCGCCCTCGATAAGAAACAAAGCTCCCGCAATTCGCTCAAATATCGCCGCGGTAAGGGCGAGATTTATGTGGTCATACACGAAGGGCATGGATGGTGGACGCCAAGCGCTGACGCAAAGGGGGATGTCTTTGCGCTGGTGAAGCATTTCGAGCCCACTCTGCCCTGGCGGGAAGTCTGCGGCGATTTGGGCAAGATGGTCGGTGTTGAGCCAGCCTCGACCCCTTGGGTCAGGACGCAGAAGGCATCCACCGATGCACGTCCTCCCTCGGAGCGCTGGGCCAAGGCGAAGACGCTCTGCAAGGGGACCAAGGCGTGGCAGTATCTGGCGGAAACCCGCTGCCTGCCGGAGTGGCTGCTGCGAAAGGCTTCGGCCAATGGATCGATCCGTGACGGTTTCCATTCGGCCTGGTTCAGCTATCGCAACGCTCAGGGGGCAGTCACAGGGGTCGAGCTGCGTGGACCCGATACGCGCATCCAGCTGAAGGACAGCGTCAAGACGCTCTTCCGCTTCCAGACCAGGCCCGGCACGCCCGTGCGTCGTCTGGTCGTGGCTGAAGCACCTCTGGACGCGCTCTCTTTTGCTGCCATGGATCCCGAGCGTGGGGACGATACGCTTTACGTCGCTACGGGGGGCGGCATGGGGCCAGAGACCATCGCTGCTTTGCAGGATCTTCTCGATGCCATGCGCCATAATCCGGACGCGCTGCTGGTCGTGGCGACAGATCGTGATGAAGCAGGCCACAGATATGCAGACATGCTTTACGATCTCGCCGATGAGAGTGGCGTGGATAGCATGCGGCTCTATCCCCCGGGCGGCGCTAATGATTTCAATCAGGCGTTGCAGGAGCGCTTCGCGGCCAACAATGCATCTCAGACGGTAGTGGCATGAGCGGGCGGTATCAAACCTCTGGTAACGGCGATAGGTCACAACCTGAGGGTTGCGAGTCTTCCTCAGATTTGCTCACGCAGATCGTGCAAGCTGAGACCTGCTATCGCGCGTTCCTGGTGAGCGGGCGTGCTACACAGATGCTGCAGGCGGCCCCCGGTCTGGGTACCAGCATACCTATCCTCTTCATCGAGTGTGAGGGCATGGTCAACAGTGCGACCGGCCTCGCCGTAAGAGGCGATCTCGATCCTATGATGCCTGAACTAGGCTTCGATCTGGACGGGCAATTCACCCTTTTCTCAACCGAATACAGCGACGCCGGTGAATTCATCACTGTGAATGGCTGGGTCGGCACAACCGAAATTCTGGCCCTTCGACAAGGCGCCTCCTTCAGAATCCCTGTAGAGTGAGAACTCGACCATGACACATGATCATCCTGATACTGATCTCGACCTGCTGATGCCTGGCTATGACCTGATCGTAGCGCTACGGCGAGCGTTCATGAACCATTTCCGGTGTAACGACTACCACCGCCGCTGCCCCGAGCTGGGCGGTACCCATCCATGGGCTCTTGTCGAACTGTCCTGCCCCGTTTCTGGCGAGGTGGTGTCAGGAATCGTCGTTTCGGCCGATCCCATCCCGGGCGGCTGGGATCTCACACGGCGCTTCGATATTTATACGGCAGAAAATCTTGATAGAGATGCCTTTCGGTCAATTGACCCCATGCAATATGAAATCCGTCAGATCGGAACCGTACCCGGCCAGCATGCGGTATCTGCGCATAGCGCGGTCGTGCCCCTCCTGAATCTTGTAGCGGCTGCTACTGCTGACTGGTCGGCCCGGCCCGATATCGTAGCACAAACGGTTTCCCCTTCCGGCGTGTCCTCATCGCAGGATTTCCCTGGAGCGTTCGTCTGCATTCATGATGGTGCAGACGAACGATATGGTCTCGTCACCAAGGGCTTCACCGACGGTCATGGAGGCTGGAATCTCGAGCTGCCCTGCGAGGTTTTCGTTTCGGCAGGTGAGGTCATCTCTGTGGCACCTGGGGGAGACACATGGATCGAGCTGATCCACGATGTCGAACCTGACGGTCTCGTGCGGCGTGGCTAGAAAGGGGAGGAGGGTCGAGTGAGTCATGCGGGATCCCTCATCGACGTGAGGCTGAACGGCATTGGCTGGTCGGTCTGTCAGGCAAGCCGCCGGAGCCGGATATCGCGGGACCGGATCGCGAGATGGAGAAATGGCATTGGCGAACCACCCCAGTCTTTCATGGAGTGGCTGGACGCCTTGCACGCACTTCACCGGCGCTATGCGACCCCGCTTTCGCGCGACGTTCCCGTTGCAGGCAACCGCGTGCCCATGGATGCCTACGCGGTCGGTCGTGCGCTTATGATCATCGGCTGGTCCGAGCGCCGTCTCGCCGAGCATCTGGGTTATCATCGGACTGAGCTGAGGCGTCTGTTAGAGAGCGGCGGCAGGCTCAGCGCGCGATCGTCCCGCTGGCTAGAAATGCTTGAGAGTGGACATCTTGATCTGCCGCGGCCCCGTAGTCAGGCGGTTAAGGCGCAACATGCACACGCTGAACCGGCTGTCCGCGCAGGCGACACGGGCGGGATTCAGGGATGTGTCTCATCCCGATCAAGAGGCACGCGGGTTAATGGCCATTGGGGTTCGCCTGGGTTGGGTACGCGGACCCGTACCCGAACGGATATGCCGATGGATTTGGATTGCTCTGCGTGGGATTAGGCGAGGCGTAGTAATATTGCGCTCTTGCTGGTTCTATCGCAAGCATAGAGAAAACAACGGTTATTGATAAGAAAAGTACGCGCATCTTTCTCTTGGTGAAGCTTCGATTTTATCTAAAGATCAGATTTAATTACATCTTATTATTCGCATATATCATAAGTCAGGCTAAAACAATTTATCGTGTTGCATAAAGCGCTTTTGTACTGGCGATCTTCTCCGGGCAGCTTGCCGGCGCTCACATTCAGCTAGTGTAAGTGTTGTCAGTCACTTCACATGATTAGAGCCCAAAAGTCGTATTGCTGGATTGCCGATATGAAAGTTGAATCTACCTGCGCGTTACAGCTGACGGGGCCACAAAGAGAAGCTGCTCAGCTACGCGGCGCTATAGTCGTTTTAGCTGGTGCGGGGACCGGTAAGACAAGAACACTTGTTGCAGGGATTGCTGATCGCATCTGCAGACGCGGCATTCCTGCGCATCGCATTCTGGCCGTAACATTCACCAACAAGGCCGCAGGGGAGATGCGATCGCGTATCGAAGCTGTGCTTGGAAGTGACCATGCACCCCGATGGGTCGGTACCTTCCATGGACACGGTCGCCGCCAGCTGCGGAACGATCCTGATATCGCCGGTCTGCGGGAGGGGTTCGATATCTGCGACGCCGAGGACAGCCGCATTATTGTCCGTCGTTTGCTGGAGGAGGCCTGTGCAGCTGGCTTTGATACACCGGACGATGTGACGATGAAACAGCGGATCCGCTCCGTCTCAACACGTATCGCCCTTCTCAAGGAGAGGCTTATTCTTCCTAACGATGCCGTAACCTCGACCGAGGGGCTCATCGCTTCGGGGCAGTTGCATGAGGGAGACGATCTGAATGCCTGGCGTGAGGCTGCCGCGCTTTACCGTCCGTACCAGTCTCACCTGAGAGAAGCCAATAAGGCAGACTTCGCGGATCTGCTCCTGTGGCCTACCGTCACCATGCTGCGAGACGAGACATACCGTCGCGACTGGGCTGCCCGCTTTGATGCAGTGCTTACGGACGAATTCCAGGACGTCAATCGGCTCCAGTATCTCTGGCTTCAGGCACTTTCGCGCGACCATGGCGAGTTGTTCTGCGTGGGCGACGACGCTCAGTCTATTTTCGGCTGGCGAGGCGCGAGTGTATCCATAATACGCTCCTTCCTCTCGAAATTTCCGCACGGACGCATGATCGCGCTCGAGGAGAATTTCCGCTCCACGGGCCATATCCTCGCAGCCGCCAATGCCGTGATCGCGGTGGATCCTGATCGTCTGCAAAAGACGCTTTACACTGCAGCCGGTGATGGGGCGCCAATCGACATCCTCAGCTGGCCAGGTGGTGCCGAAGAAGCAAAGGGTATTGTCGACGAGATTGCGCGACGCGGGCTGGAGGGTGTTTCTTTCGATGACATGGCGATCCTCTACCGCTTCAACTTTCAGTCCCGTCAGCTCGAGGAAGCGTTGCTTCACGCGCATATTCCGTATGAACTTGTCAACGATACGGCGTTCTGGCAACGCGTCCCTGTAAAGGATGCTCTGGCGTTACTCAGGCTTTGCAGCAGCCTCGACGATCGGCAATCCGATGAGGCCTTCCGCAGAATGGCCAATCGCCCAAGGCGGGGCCTCGGCGCGGTGTTCATGGCGCGTCTCGAGCAGACGTCCGAGCGATCCTATCTCTCGCTTTTTGAGACGGCTGAAAAGATTGCTGCAAGCGGCAGAAGCAAGGCTCATGATGCGCTTGCGCTTTTCACTGCCGCAATTCGCGAGATCGCCGGGGAAGCCGGGATGTCTGTTGCAGCGAGATTACGCAAGCTCCTCGACAGAACCGGCTATCTTGAGATGCATCGCCAGGAAGGCGACGAAGGAAAGACGGCGCTCGAGAACCTGCACGAGCTTTGTGCTCTCGCGGAGACGTTCCCGACCCTTGAAGCCTTGTTCGACCATGCAGCCCTTGGCTGTGCGCGCGATGAGTCAGATCCGATAGGCAGGGTTAAGCTCATGACGATCCATGGCTCCAAGGGGCTCGAATTCAGTCACGTCTTTCTGCCAGGCTGGGAGGACACGCTCTTTCCGTCGACCAATGCGACAGCAGATCCTGCCGAGGAGAGGCGCCTTGCCTATGTGGCGCTGACGCGAGGTCGCAGACGTGTCAGCATCTCGTGGTGCCGCTATCGCGGCGGTCGACCGGCGGCCGCAAACGGTTTTATTGACGATATTCCCGAGGCCTCACGGCGTCAGGGCTGGCCAAAAAGGGGTTTCAGGTCGGTCGATAGGAATGCCGACACCGGTGTTGTTCCTGACCTGAATCTGCGCGAGTTCGGGTCGTGAGCGACGCCCAGGCGTCGGATCAAGGGGAAGGGTCACCACGCCCCGCGAAATGGGCGCATGACTGCGCACAATGCGGGGGTGGCGCCATGTTCGGTTTCATCGATCGACGCGGGGACCAGGTCTGGTATTGCATGACTCACCGGGAATTAGGGCGGAGTCAGCTCAAGCAGCCAGCACGAACACTCACGTAAGAGATAATATGCCCTGATACTCAGACTGCCAGAGATGAAGGCAGGTGTTTCAGGAACGCCCTGAGTTTGGGGGGCATGTAGCGGGTCGTCGGATAGTAGAGAGTGAAGCCCGAATGTGGCTTCATGTAGTCGTCGAGAAGCGAGAACAGCTCTCCGCTCTTGATATGCGCTCTAAACGTCTTTTCAAATCCGAATGCGATACCTGAATCGGCGAGCGCAGCGCGCAGCATAAGACGAGGGTCGCTGGTCATGATCCGTGGCTCGACGATCACGCTCAGGGCTTCGCCCTGGTCAACGAACTTCCAGAGATAGGGCGGGGGACCGGAGAGCATCTTCAGGCCTATGCAGGCATAGCGGGGAAGATCCCGAGGGTGTTTGGGCCGTCCGTTCTTGCCGAGAAAGCGCGGCGAGGCAACGGCCATTATCTTCAGATCGCCGCCGACAGGAAGGGCGGTAAGTCCCTCCTCGCGACCATCGCCGATGCGAATGCCGGCATCGAACCCGGCAGTGATGAGATTCATCTCGGTGTCGCTCACCGTCACATCCAGCCTGATGTCAGGATAAGCTTTGCAGAACCCCGCTATGAGTGGCCCTGTGAGTATGCGCGCCGCGGCAGACGATACCAGAAGGCGTAGCGATCCACTCGGTCCTGCCTTGTTCGTCGTGGCGACGACTGCGTCGGTGATTTCACCTATGGGGCCGGCGACGCGGGCATACAGCTCTTCTCCGGCTACAGTCAGAATACATGAATGCGTCGTGCGAACCGCCAGGCTCATATCGAGATCCTTCTCCAGACGAATGAAGGCCTGGCTCACGGCCGATCGACTCACGCCCATGCGGCGGGCGGCATCAGCAAAAGACGCGCTCTCCGCGACCGCGGTGAAAACAACCAGAAGGTAGGGTTCTACGCGCATTGTCCATCCTGCTATCACATACCCACGATGTGGAAATTCGCTACACGTGAAACCGTAAGACCGCTATATAATTGTTAAACGTCGTTAAAGACCGCGCAGGCTCAGGCTGAAAGCGCTCAACCGGCATAGGATCGGCCATGCTCGGTGCCAGCCTGGTTCGAACGAAATACCGCGAGGGTGGAGTAGGCGCGAGGAGTCCTCGTCTCGGGACGCGCTGATCGGCCCTCACCTGCGCTCACATCGCGACCGTATATTGCTGAGTGATCGCCAACGATCAGGATCTCTCATGTCGCCTCGTGCTCGTCCCTTGCCGGTAGCCACACCTTTCTACGACAAATCACCGGAGGAAAAACGCAGGGCACGCCGTGAGTTGCGGCGTCGGCTGCTACTCCTATTCGAAGAACAGCCGATGACAGTTATGGCGCTCAGGCTGGCGCTGGACGCAGATGAGGCGGGTGCCTTGGTCGCAACGCTCGACGATCTCGTTGCAGCTGGAGAAATTGCAGCGATCGGACACGGGGCTTACACGAAGGTGCCATGGGGACCCGAGATGAGACCTGTTGTTGCCGACCCGCTGCTCGACACCGTTCACGGCGCGCTCACCTATCTCGCATCACGGACACGTCGCAAGTCCAGTAGGGTAGGAATTGTGTCCGATTTCCTGGGGCTATCGCTTGAGGATGTCGCGGTCAGCCTGCAGAAACTCGAGATTGCAGGCCTGGTCAGCTTTGGTGATGCGAATGGCGAATGGGCCCCTGTCGGGACCGCTACAGCGCGCAGGGTCCGCAAGGGGATCAATGACGGAGTACGGCCCCTGAACCCACCCAAACACTGAACGGGCTCATGAGTGGTCGATCGAGCGGCCAGGCTTCCCATAGTTGGTTATCCCCAGTTTCTGTGGATAGAAGCTGGGAGAACGTCGGTATAGTGGGTGAGCATATCATTTGAGGGAAGCTGGATAATCGATGAGGTCGGCCAGCATGTGCTCAAGGTCAGGCTGCTCGATGAAGAACGCTCCGATCAGCACGAGGACGACGATTGTGATTGTGCTCCTGCCGCGGGATGGATGTTGTATGCCCATTGCAGCCCGCTACTGTCTTTTTGGTTCTCCTCGGCGATAGTCGCGATCTGCGAGATTCATGGAAGACTCTTTCGCAGCGCTGTAGCTGCGCTTTGCTGTTGCATCATCCGCAGTCGCGTCGTGGTTAATAGCACTTGTAGTCCATAAAATGCCGATCCAGGGCAAATTAAGGTATTCTATCCCAGATTGAGTCCTGGCATGGGCGCGCGTTGCGCGGCCTACGGCTGCGGCGTCACACGCCGCACCCACGCGGTGAGCGTATTGTGCTGTGTGCTTCTGCCTGCTTATGAATAGAATAGGTAATAGCAATTACAAACTAAATAAAGGCACGCCACTAGCGGCAATTATACTGTCATTTACTATGCGGTCAGTACATGACTGAGCAAATAGATATGCAGTATTGTCTATTCTATTTCTTATGAAAGGCCGATATAACTTTACTTGTGGACAGGCAATAACGCCCCACACAAAAAGCGCCCCGGAAGGTGCTCCAACACCACTCCGGGACTTCGCCAGAATGAAAGACCAGTTTCATGTCAGACGCAAACCGCAATATCGCTGTAAACGCTACCGCCCGCAACCTCTCCTCCGCTCGCGTGCGCCAGTTCAAGGAAGCAGAGGCCCGCGTGAAGGCCAGCAATGCCCCCACGCTCGAACTGATCAAGCGCCTTACCCCGGCAGATAACCAGATGGCCGCCATCATGAAGGCTTTCCCCTCGGTCAAGGTGGGTGAATATGACGAGCTTTTCGGCGCGGGTCTGTCCATGGTGCGCGATCAGCACGAAACAATGGCCCCCATTCTGACTTTCGAGGACCGCCACGGCACGAACTTTATGGCCCTCAAACTGCACCTCGACCGGATCGTTGATGGCGTCATTCGTTCTGCCTTCGGCGCTGCACAGTTCTATGAAGTCCGCCGCGCAGCCGCCAAGGATGCGGCCGACGGTTTCGCAAACGATCACCGCGACGAAGACCGGCAGGGCGTCGATGGAGGCGATAACCGCGCCGCCAATCTACGCCGCATCGCCGCTGAAAAGGCCGGTCACGCCTATTCTCTGGCCGTTGTCGCCGCCGGGGCCTGCGAAGCCTACCGCGACCTTATGGGCAGTGACTGGCAGCCCTACCAGCCCAAGAGCAGCCGCAGCGTTTCCGAGCGCGCCGCCTCCGAAGAAGCCGCAGCCCTCGGCTTCTAACCTTTTCCACCGGACCCGAAAGGGTCCGGTTTTTGTTTGGGGCCTTGGCCTCAAAACGGCGGGGGAGGCGGACAACGCCGCTGACGCGCCGTTGCGGTTTTTTTCGGCCCGCGCCAGGCGCGGGCAGACGCACGGATTTTGATTCATGCCCAAGGTAAACGACCAACGTTCTATCGTCCGCATCTTCTGGGGTAATCCCAACACGCAACCATCTGAAAGCAGTGAAACCTTGCCGGACGGGCGGACCCTGTGGGCCTGCACCGTCCTCGACCGTGCGTATGAACGCGAGATCGTCGCCGAGCACGCGCCGAGCGTAAAGCCCGGCTGTGGCTGGTCCCATGGATGGAGCGCCTACCATCCTCCGGTCACACGTTGGAGCCCGGAGCGCAAGGCGAACACGCGGCGTAGGAGGTTGCGCGCCCGTCTCGAAAAGCAGGTGCCCTTGCTGGCCGACATGGAAGAGGCTGACGAGCTGGCCCGCCGCCCTGCTTATTTCAACGCCTCAGGGATTGAGGGGCAGACCGGGAGCGCGATGCGCGGGACCGGTATTAATCACCGCGCAGATTTGGACACAAAAAAGCGGGGCGGTCGCGTGCCTCGCGGGGCCGCGTTGCCCCCACTTACCACATATCCCCAAGGCGCACGCGCTCTCGACTCTTGACGGTCGAGCGCGTGCGCCTTGGGGATATGCTCCGGCGTCCCTTACGGGACGCCTACGGCCCTTCGGGCTGGAAAGCAGGGACAACGCTCCGAGTGCTCGGGGAGGGAGTGTACCCCATTCAGGAGCCATTCACCGGAGATGCTGGCATCTTGTCATCTTCGGGCAGGCGGCACCATGCCTTGCCCGTATCGGCATAGGACACATTGCTCCTGTCCAGGCAGTGATTGCCGACCTCGATCGAACGCCAGTAGAAGCCCACGCCGGAGAGAAAAGAGAGCGCGAAGATGCCAGCCCCGACCAGAACCAGACGCATAAAGAAGCGATTGCGTGCGTATTCGTAGAAGCCCTGTTCCACAAACGGCACGCGCTCCTTGATCTTGTCCAGGACAACGGGGGCTACTTCTGCCTCAATCTTCCTCACCATTCGGGCGACGGTTTCGTCGTACAGGTCTTTGTGCTTCTTCTCATCTTCCTTGATGCGAAGCTCAGCACTCACGCTCACCGCATCGACGATCTTACGAGCATGCGCAACCAGGTCGGTGATCGCCTGACTGGACTCACGGGAGAGAACTGCGTTGCGCTCCACGTGCTCCAGTGCGAGCTGGGATACCGCGGCATAGGCATCGAGCGAATTGCGCATGACGACGATCATGCGACCGAAAGGACTGTATTGATCCAGTCCTTCCAGCCGCGCGGTTTCTTCGAGTTCGGCGCCTGCGCGACGCAAGCCTTCGATGAGCTGTGATGGTCGCAGCTCGCTACCACTCATGGAAGCCAGTCCTCGATGCCGGCCTCGCTGATCCTCTCTTTGAGTGTATCGAGCCAGTTCTGGATCATCGCCCGGCGGAACGGATCAAGGGGCGTGCCGTCCGGACGAGATTTGCCCGCCGCCGCATCGTGAAAGGTCAGACCGTTCTCAAGCACGAGAGGGAGGCAGCTCAGTTTGGGAACGCGC
>Ga0157360_1000196_pt1 | contig 26688 bp, 18 predicted proteins | sample AttlaeALBM1_FD_111483 | JGI IMG/M metagenome (GOLD analysis project Ga0157360, IMG submission 111483) | Fungus gardens microbial communities from leaf cutter ant in Ribeirão Preto, State of São Paulo, Brazil - Atta laevigata ALBM1 | ecosystem: Host-associated > Fungi > Mycelium > Unclassified ...
CGCGCCTGGTGACTGCAACATTCCGCTTGGTTACAACTGTGTTCCGTTTGATTACTACGATGTCCTGTTTGATTACTACACTGTTCGATGGAAAATGCAGTAAAACAGGTATCGAGTTTATGGCGAATCATGGTGGAAAAGTATTACAGCTGAAGAAGTAATCTTATCGATTGCACTGCCATGAATAGCTGAAATGCCACTTGTACCAGAGGAAAATTCCTCTTGATTGGCAGTAGCAGACATACTTGCAGCCTTGAACGGTATCCGACGAAGATACAATTCAAAGCTTGCCAACCAGAATCAATACCACGCCCTCCCATAAGGGCCTGAAAAGTGAGGCACAACGATGTCTTCAGATAACGATGCGAATGTCATTAATGGTTTGTTCGACCGACTCGAACAAACCGAAAAACAAACCGGCGCGCGTGATAGCAATGCCTATCAGCTGATCACAAAGCGTGTGAATGAGCAGCCTGCCGCACCCTATTATATGGCGCAGACCATCCTGATTCAGGAAGCGGCTCTTAAGCGTCTGACTGAACGTGTAGAAGCACTGGAACAGCAAGTTCGTTCCCGGCAAAATCAATCACAGCAGTCCAGCGGTGGCTTCCTGTCGGGTATCTTCGGTGGGAATCGCCAGCAGTCAGCCCAGCCCACACGCCCGGCGCCACAGCCCGCGCAGCCCGGTTGGGGTACACAAGGTGCTCAGCCTCAAGCGCAAGCCGCACCTTCCTCAGGTGGACGAAGCTTTTTATCCGGCGCGTTGCAAACGGCTACCGGGGTAGCTGGGGGCATGGTACTGGGTAACGTCCTGACCAATATGTTCGAAGGACATCATGGTGAGGACATCGTTAATGGTGCCAGCAATAACAGCGATGCCGGGTATGATCAGGGTTATGACCAAGGGCTACAGGATGGTAGCTACGACGCCGGTTATGATGATGCTTCCCAGCAAGATGCTGGTAGCTGGGGTGACTCTCAGGACTTCGGGGGTGGTGATGATTTCGGCGGTGGTGACGACTATTTCTAATTCTGTTTCAAATCCTACCCGTCAGACTCTTATGTGGTCCGCATTGAACGGTTTCAAGACCACATAGGCCATGCAGTCAAATACAAACACTCCGTGCATGCGCATGGGGTGTTTTATCAAAATGCTCGGACAATCAACACACCTACTTCTTGTGAAGCAGGTGTCTCCCCTATAACCCATCGGTCGACATTCAACAGAGATCATCCTTCAAGTGTTAAGGGCCAAGCCGTTTATAAGCTCGTACCCCTCATAGCGTCCCGGTGAGCTTGCCAGCTGCACTTCCCTCATTGCAGAATCCACTCATACTGCCCAATCATGCAGCATTGAATCCAATGTTAATTCTGTTTATGCACTCCTGTCTTACAAAACCTGCCTGACAAAAATGCCTGAAAATACGAATTTCCTTTATAGCGAATCATTTGAACCTTCTATTCAAACCATGATGGAATACATTGTTTCATATTCATTACCTATCGATAAAAAGCTGCCAATAAATGTGAAACTGCACAAAAAAGTACGTCGTGATATGTAAAAAATATCTTATGAGGTCAAGGTATGATAAATTAAAAACAGTGTTTCCTTATGGAAACATAAACGTGATAACACCATCATAAGATCAGACCTAATTCCACAGGATTGCTTGTCGTGGCACATACTCTCTTGAAAAAGTCTTCCCTTTTCCTGGTAGGTGCGTCTCTCATGGGGGCTGCATTGCCTGCCATGGCAGATATCACCGACTTCACTGTTCTGGATGACCCTGCGAGCGCAAAATCACCTTTCGTCGGAAATGCAGAAGCCGGCTATACGGGTAACTCGGGTAACAGTAGCAGCTCCAACCTGAATGCAGCATTTACCTCAACCTGGTACCACAATCCATGGTCCTACAGCCTGTGGGCGAATGCGACCAACAGTAAATCAAGTGGTTCACGTACAGGGGAACGTTATGGTCTGGGTGGCCGTTCACGTTATAACCTGGACAAACTCAATTATCTGTTTGGACAAATGAGTTGGGAAAGCAACCGTTTCTCAGGCTATCGCGATCGCTATATTGTGGACGGTGGTTACGGGCGTCAGATTTGGACGGGTCCCAACAATACATTGGCTGTCGAGGTAGGCCCCGGTTTCAGACACGACGTGTACACCCATGGTGCTGGCAGTAAAAACCGTATTATTCTGTACGGAGCGGCAACGTATACACATCGCTTCTCGAAAAGTGCAACGTTCTCCGAGAAGCTGGCAACTGAAATTGCAGCGGGTAATACCACCACAAGCTCAGTAACGGCTCTAAATGTTGCCATTAACAGTCGTTTCACCCTCGCCCTGAGCTATAGTCTCGAAAACAATACACACCCCTATGGTGGGGCTACGCACAAGACGGATAGTACCACTGCGGTATCCATCATTTACGGCTTCTGATACCCGTCTGATAAATCAGAAAATGCAATTCAGACAACCGGCCTTTTAACAAGATAGTTAAAGGCCGGTTTTTATTGGCATAAAATTCCTAAAAAAACGATTTATTTGGAATCCGGTGCCACATAAACTCATGGAACACAAAACAATAACGCGTTAATATAACCATATACGCAATTCACTGAAAAGCACCCATAAGGTAGGCTTTCCAGCCAGCTCAATCTTCCCGATCCGAAAGTAGTTGATACTGGTTTATGCGTACTTCAATGATCTGCAGGGTTCGACGAGGACTCCCCCTGCAATGAACACTTGTTTTATTATCGGGACGGTTCACCATGAGTAGCGTCAATATCGATTGGAATACACTGGGTTTTGATTACATCAAGACGGATTATCGTTTCATCTCATACTGGAAAGAGGGTAGTTGGGATAAAGGTACTCTGACTGAAGACAACAAACTGCATATTAGTGAAGGCTCCACTGCCATTCATTATGGTCAGCAATGTTTTGAAGGTTTAAAGGCATATCGTTGCAAGGATGGAAGTATCAACCTGTTCCGTCCGGATCAAAATGCAGCGCGCATGCAACGTAGCTGCGCAAGACTACTAATGCCGACCATTTCCACCGATGACTTCATTAACGCCTGCAAAAAGGTTGTACTTGCCAACGAAGCGTATATTCCGCCCTACGGAACGGGTGGATCGCTTTACCTGCGCCCGTTTCTGATAGGTGTGGGCGATAACATCGGTGTTCATTCTGCACCAGAATTCATTTTCTCCGTATTTGTGACGCCGGTGGGTGCTTATTTCAAAGGTGGCATGAAACCCACAAATTTCATTGTTTCCAGTTATGATCGCGCTGCACCGCATGGTACGGGGGCCTCAAAAGTAGGTGGCAACTATGCGGCGAGCCTACTCCCTGGTGCAGATGCCCAAGAGAAAAACTTCGCCGATTGCATCTATCTGGACCCGGAAACACACACCAAAATCGAGGAAGTGGGCTCAGCCAACTTCTTTGCCATTACTCAAGATGACCGTTTTGTAACACCAAAATCACCGTCAATCCTTCCGAGTATTACCAAATACTCACTGCTGGAACTAGCCAAACGTCGTGGTATGACTGTTGAAGAAGGCGACGTTTTCATCGATAAACTGTCGGACTATAAGGAAGCAGGTGCCTGTGGAACGGCTGCTGTCATTACCCCCATCGGTGGTATTCAGAACGAAGATGACTTCCACGTTTTCTATAGTGAAACGGAGGTTGGACCTGTCACCAAGTCGCTTTATGATGAACTGGTGGGCATTCAGTATGGCGATGTTGAAGGGCCTGAAGGCTGGATCGTGAAGGTCAAGTAACTTCCTGACCAATATCCTGCAAGGGTAATACCCCCTACAGGAAAAGGGCGTGATTCATGAAATCACGCCCTTTTCTTATGGATAGAAACAAGTGGCAAAAGCACGCAATGCGCAACGCCCTTTACCCCCCTCCTCTTTCTTCCCCTAAAATGCGCAGCAGGAAAATATTATGCGCAGCGAGAGAACATGGCTTCCAGTTGAAAATCAGGCATGGAACGTGCTCTTAATGCTTTCAGCGTATTTGACAGATAGTCGCGGCTCGATCCACATTTTCCCCGTGCCTGTGAAAAAACCTGCTTTAATACTGAATCCGGTTGATACCCCGCGTAGTTGCCACGTTCAGGCTCCAAAACAAACCCCAGGGCCTGAATATGACGACCATCGTCAAGGGCACAATCCAACCATTCAGGACGATAGGAATCATCTGGCATTTCACGACGCCAAAGCGACTTCAGTTGGGCCTTTAGGTTTTCCCTGGGCAATCGATAAACCATGCCACGACACTCGCCACCTTCATCAAGCCCTAGTACCAATCCGGGCAGCTCTGGCGTTCCCCGATGGATGCGAGACCAGAGATTCAACCCTCGATGAAATCCCTTGATGCCCGCTGACATACGTTCCACGGAAGGGCCTTCAGGTTTCCAGATCAAAGAGCCATATGCGAATAACCAGATATCTTCCTCTCGTTGTTGTGACAACGTGTTGGCAATCGATGCATCGAGTTCTTCATCAGTATAGAGACGGGACTGGGGTAGCTGCGGGGGATAGCACGGCATCGAACCTGACTCCAACCAGGAAGGATTGGCAGGATGGAGAATGCTGGAGTCATATAATTCGATCATGGGCTTTGCTCTTCTATGGCCTATCAACGTCCGAATGTCATGCTATTGTCTCAAAAGGATATGTTGCCAGTATCACGCAAAGGATAAAGGCATCAGCCCCGTGAAAAGTTTAACAATGGAACCATCATCATCCTAACGCCACACATTACTTTGAAAAAGGAATTTAAAAATATTTTTTTATGCCCAAAAGTAATTTACAACGATGTAATTCAAAAACGATATAATTCAAAAACGACGTAATCCAAAACAACGTAACTGTCATCAAGGCATTTGAAATAACCGTAGACACGTATCTTTCCTGTGCAAGACAGCTCCGTGGGACTCTATCCCAAGCTCTGGATAAGAATGTCATGTCATTGGGAACAAGCGGGTGTCGATATTCATACTGAATTAAGCATCTCAACCAAAAAGACCTATAGATGAAGTCCCACTACCAGTACACTAAACAGGTATTGGAAAGCGATAGGCATACCCAATCCTTTTCATGCACGTAATCAATTATTCGTGTTGTATTACGTCCAGTATTATGGAACGACTAAAAATTACCTCTTGGGAGTGTACGCGACATGTCATTGCTAAACACCAAAATCAAACCCTTCAGAGCAACAGCCTTTCATAATGGCGACTTCATTGAAGTCACCGAAGAGACTCTGAAAGGGAAGTGGGCGGTTGTCTTCTTCTATCCGGCTGACTTTACTTTTGTTTGCCCCACTGAACTTGAAGACTTGGCTGACATCTATGATGAATTCACCAAATTTGGTGTTGAAATCTACAGTGTGTCTACCGATAAGCACTTCACTCACAAAGCATGGCATGAAACTTCACCTGCTATCGGCAAACTCCAGTACCCAATGATCGGTGATCCAACGGCAGTCATTGCTCGCAACTTTGATGTCTACATCGAAGAAGATGGTGTTGCTGAACGTGGTACCTTCCTGATCAACCCTGAAGGTGTTATCAAAGCCGTCGAAATCAGTGATGAAGGCGTTGGTCGTAAAGCAGACGAGCTGCTTCAGAAAGTCAAAGCGGCGCAGTATATTGCCCAGCACCCCGGTGAAGTTTGCCCAGCAAAATGGAAAGAAGGCGCTGAAACCCTGTCGCCTTCTCTTGATCTGGTTGGCAAAATCTAATCCTTCGGGCGAATACATAACCCCGTCATGATTTCCGGGTCAGGACACGACGAAGTCGCCTGACCCGAGCCCCATCTGCTTCATCTCCGAACAGCCTCGCCCACCACGCTACTCTTACCTCAAACTCGGTAAGGCTGGTGAGCCGGCATTCGTTCTGAATTCCAGGGGCCTACACTATTTATTCACCAGCAGATGCTGGCCGTATCCACGCAGGATGCGACGTTTTTCGAGGTAGACCATCCTATGTTAGACGACAATCTCAAATCGCAACTCAAAGGCTATCTGGAGCGTGTAACACGTCCTATCGAGATCGTGGCCTCTCTGGATGATAGCGATAAATCCCGCGAAATCCTGTCTCTTCTGCAGGATATCGCCGCACTGACAGATAAAGTATCACTGGATGAGAAGGGAGATCACCCTCGTCGCCCCTCTTTCTCTTTGGGAACCCCCGGGGAAGAAATCCATGTGCGCTTCGCAGGGAACCCCATGGGGCATGAATTTACCTCCCTGGTATTGGCATTATTGCATGTGGGAGGCCACCCTTCCAAAGCCACGCAAGAGATCATCGAGCAGATCAATAGTATTGAGGGCAAACAGGAGTTCCAGACTTACATCTCCCTGACCTGCCAGAACTGTCCTGATGTTGTCCAGGCATTGAATCTGATGGCAGTACTCAATCCAAACATCAGTCATACAATGATTGACGGAGCGCTCTTCCAGGAAGAAGTTGCCGAGCGCGAGATCATGTCTGTCCCGACAGTCTACCTGAATGGTGAACGTTTCGGTCAGGGGCGCATGAGCCTTGAAGAGATTGTCGGTCAATTGGATACCGGTGCTGCGGCACGCGAAGCTGAAAAACTCAATGGCAAGGCGCCTTTCGATGTACTCGTTGTTGGTGGCGGTCCTGCGGGTGCTTCCGCCGCTATCTATACCGCGCGCAAGGGGATTCGTACCGGTATCGCGGCTGAACGCTTTGGTGGCCAGGTATTGGATACCATGGACATCGAAAACTTCATCTCGGTCAAACGCACAGAAGGCCCTAAATTGGCAGCTGCACTTGAAGAGCACGTACGTGATTACGATGTCGATATCATGAACCTGCAAACAGCTGAAAAACTGATCCCTGCTGCAAAAGAAGGTGACTTGCACGAAGTCGTATTCGCCAATGGCGCCAGCCTGAAAGCCCATGAGCTGATTATCGCCAGTGGCGCACGCTGGAGAACCATGAATGTTCCCGGTGAAGCTGACTACACCACTAAAGGAGTGACCTATTGCCCTCACTGTGATGGCCCACTCTTCAAAGGTAAACCGGTGGCGGTTATCGGGGGCGGTAACTCAGGAGTTGAAGCGGCGATTGATTTGGCTGGACTGGCGTCTCACGTCACATTGCTTGAGTTCGGCGGTGAATTACGTGCTGACGCTGTTCTTCAGCGCAAACTCAATAGTTTGCCCAATGCAACTGTCATTACCAATGCCGAAACGACGGAAGTGGTTGGTGATGGCAAAAAAGTGACCGGACTTGAATACAAGGACCGCAACGATGGCAGCCAACATTCATTGACACTGGATGGTATTTTTGTACAGATTGGGCTTTCACCCAACAGCCACTGGCTGAAAGACACCGTCGAGCTTAATCGTGCAGGCGAAGTCGTGATCAATGAGCGTGCTCAAACATCCATCCCGGGTATCTACGGCGCAGGCGATGTGACAAATGTTCCCTACAAGCAGATTGTTATTGCCATGGGGGAAGGTTCCAAAGCTGCGCTCTCTGCCTTTGATAACCTGATTCGTACAACGTAATTCTATCGCCGACAGGATTTATTCCCTGAAAACTTGATCCATGCCATTCGCCATACATTTTGAAAGAAGATGTATGGCGTTTTTCATACGATGGCCCTTGCCATTACTCTGCTCCCCTGCCCGCGTACTCATATTTCATCTGACACAGGATATTTAGTCTGTCTGGTCAAATGCTTTTGACATGGCATCTATCAACGCCTGCACGGAGGGTGAAGTTCCTGCCGTTCTCCATGAAAAATACGTGTCTGTATCCCCATATTTCCCCAGATCATGTATTTTGATCTCGTGCGGGTTCCCCAATTTTTCAAGTATACGTTTTGGCATCCATGCAGCACCTAGCCCTCCACTAACGCACGCCAATATGACAGTGTAAGACTCAACTTCGATGATGTTGGGAGAGAGATATCCGCCTTCCCTCAACCATTGGTCCAGCTTTAATCGATAGGAACAATCTTCCCGAAAACCATAGATATCCAGATCTCCCAAATCACGTGCTGTATGAATATCCCGATATTCCGCATCAGTGATCAATACCAGACTGTCTCTTAAAGCGTGTTGGCTTTTTATACCGGGAAGTATGACAGGGCCATCATTAACGATCACATCAAGTTTTCCCTTGATCAACTCATCTCGCAAAATCTCGGAAGGTGCCTGCCGGACAGATATTTTTACGTTGGGATGAAGGGCTCTGAAATTACCAATGACTGTCGGTAAAAAGGTTTCCAGAACTTCACTCAGTGCACCAAGAGAAATTCGTTCTTCTTGACCAAAACCCTTCATGGATAATTCTGTCTGATCAATCAGCGTCAGAATCTGTTCTGCATTGTCAAGTAAACGTCGACCGGCAGCAGAAATATCAAGACGATTCTTGTGCCGAATGAAAAGTTCCTGACCCAGTTCACTCTCGAGTTGGTGAATACGGGTAGTGATAATGGAGGGAACCCGGCATAGCTGCTCAGATGCACGCGTTATTGACCCGGTCATGGCCACTGCATAAAAGGCACGAAGCTGACTAATATTCATATTCGATTTTTTTGAAAATTATTTTCGAAGTTTTTTATTTTATTAAAATGAGATGATTTATTAAAGTAGGACTGTAGATCTTGTATCCGCAGGCATCTAACGGAATAACTGTTGTGAGGCATATTACTACTGCTACAGGTATGACTTTCAGAGTTCAGTGGGTCACTAGTCAAATTGTATTCAGGAGATAGATATTGTGGATCGTTTAAAGAATCGTATCGCTATTATCACTGGCGCCGCCACAGGTATTGGTAGCGCTACCGCCAAGTTATTTGCACAGGAAGGAGCAACTGTTATCTGTGCCGACATCAATACTGATGAGTTGAAAGAAACAGTTGATACTATCGGACAGGATGGAGGCCAGGCCGAGAGCCATCAGCTGGATATTTCAGACGAACAGGCCGTCCGGAATTTTGCTGATGTTATCAGGCAAAAACATGGGCATATTGACATTCTTTTCAACAACGCCGGTATTGATAAAGAAGGCGGTAAACTCCATGAGTATCCAACAGAGCTCTTTGATCGCATCATGAGCATTGATCTGCGCGGTACCTTTTTGGTCAGCAAATATATCATTCCGCTGATGTTGGATAATGGCGGTTCCATCATTAATGTTGCTTCCATGTCTGGCCTGGCGGCCGATTTGGATCGTTCGGGCTACAATGCGGCCAAAGGCGGTATTGTAAACATGACAAAAGCGATTGCGATCGATTATGGACGATATGGAATTCGCTCGAATGCCATTTGCCCCGGCACCATTGAGACACCGCTTGTCGATAATTTGGCGGGCAAAAGTGATGATGAGAGTGGCAAGAACTTCCGTGACGCACAGGTATGGGTAACGCCGATGGGACGTCTGGGTAAACCAGAAGAGATGGCCAAGGTCACTCTTTTCCTTGCCTCGGATGACAGCTCATTTGTCACCGGAGAAACAATTTTAGCCGATGGTGGACTTATGGCCTATACATGGCCGGGCAAAATGCTATTTCAGCCTGGATGGAAAGTTCAAAGTTAACCTGAGCAATCATATTTGAACTAACCCCATCAGCCAGTACCACAAGAAAGTGAAATAAGAAAACCGCTTCGAACCGGGGCGGTTTTCTTACGTTTAGCCGGAGTTTTTTACTATTTTTCTACTCTTTCACATCCATATATTCGCTTGCCCAGGCACGATACTCATCGACAGTAGAATACTTGGTCGATAAATCGCTGGCTGAAAGCTCGGAATCTGCACCCCCACGCTGTTTACGCAAGCAATCATAGGTTGCTTTGATGGAGGCAAAATAGGCCGCGTGCCCATTCACAACGATACGAACACCCAGGCTTGCCAATCGATCAAGATCACGCAGTTTCGGGTTGCCATAGGCGATCAACATCAAGGGAACGCTGACATGTGCCGCAATCTTTTCAAGATGCTCCACATCACGAATACCCACGATACAAATGCCATCAGCACCTGCACTTTGATACATGTTGATGCGTTCGATGAGCAAGTCATCATTCAATACTTTCGCGTTCGTACGTGCAAAGATAGAAAAATCAGGATCAACCCTTGCTTCAACGGCGGCGCGGATTTTTCCCACCATCTCTTCAGCAGAAATAAGATCCGTGGACTTGTGACCATACTGAGCCGGCAGCAACGTATCTTCCAATGTAATCATGGAAAGACCAGAGCGCTCCAGCTCAGTCACCGTACGCATACAATTCAATGCATTGCCATAACCGTTGTCTGCATCTGCAATGACAGGCAACTGGGCCACGCGACCAATACGTGTTGCTTGTTCAACAAATTCACTCAGAGTAACAAGCGCAAAATCAGGAGCTGCCAACACTTGTAATGCGGCGACTGATCCTCCCAGGATACCGACCTCGAACCCCAAATCAGCTGCGATACGTGCCGACATGGGATCGAAGACTGAGCCTGCATCAAAACATTTGTCACCTTTCATCAACTCTTTGAATTGAACACGCAGTTGATGCTGCGATTGAATACTCATCAAATAACTCCTACCAGAGTGTAAATAGTCTCAGCCACACTGAGTTATATATAGCTATAGTATACTACTAATTGCCTAAAGCCGTTCGGCGGTGAAATAAACAGCCGTGAGCTTGGCACGTTTCATGCTTATAGAGGATATACCGTAACGATTGATACAGTATAACAGGCAATCCGAAGGGATTACGGAAGGATTGTTCGCCACCTTGAGCGAGGCGACCATCACCAGTATCGTATGCGTAGCTCTATTGGAGTAATGAGCAAAAAGGACTATTCACACAAATTCCTGACTCGAGCGGCGAGCTGCTCAAGCTTTTTATCGTGAATGTTCAGGGAGCGTAGATCATGAATCGTATTGACAAGATATTCTTGACATGAACCCAATACCCCACACCCTGTCTTCAGCTTATGAATAATGGCCTCTTCGGTGAGATCAGTCACATAGCGCTCATGATGCGTGTTGGCCACAAAAACGATAGCCCATAGCCTCCCCGGTTTGTTTTCTTCTTGCCCTTCAATCGCCAGCTTCACCCAGCGCGGATGATACGCTTTGGTGAGCATTTCTCTTCGCCATACCAGCAAGAGTTCTTCCACCAGATTTGACTCAGGCATGTGAATCGCAACCCCTCGGCATGAACCTCCCTGCTTGAGAGCCAACATCAACCCAGGATGTTGAGGGGATCCTCTTCCGTGCGTCAACTCCAGGCAAAAGTCCCTATGATAGCCGTAGAGCCTTGCCGTTTTCCTATCATCCACTTCCACGCAGGGATTCCAGATCAGTGATCCATAAGCGAACAGGTAGACGCCCCCCTGCTGAGCTGCCTCTTTCGGGCGAGTATTCAACATGTGCTGGATGGAGGCTTTCAAGGCCTCTTCACTTGCCAATGAAACATCGGGAAAGTGTTGGCACAAATAGTCTCGGACAAGGTTGTTCCTGAGCGTATGACGCGTCATGGGAATTGATTGTATCGGAAAGGAAGGGCGCTCTTTTTCCATTGAAAACCATAAGAAAAACGAGATGAACCGGCTTACCCACTTGTTTAGACAATCAGGATCAGCAGGATTCATGCAGGGGAATGAGTATTCGTGCTGCGATAAGAAGTAGCAATAAATTATACGTTACTCACCACATTATACCAATTCGGCAACACGCTATAATACTTTTGCATAATAACAAATGTATGACGTACGTTGAGCAAGATGGGTAGCAGTGCTTCATGAAACATGAAGAGGCCAGAAGAGTATTATGTCTTCCGGCCTCAAGGTTACTTCGTCGTCGATCAAGCTCAATATCAAGAGGGACGAATAGCTCTATCGTTGAGCGTTGTGGCAACAGCCTGTTTCTCTTTTACAGGATAAACCTGTTTATACGTGAAGATAATCAAGAATACCCTCAGCCGCTTTTCGACCTTCATAGACGGCTGTCACGACCAGATCCGAACCACGCACCATATCCCCCCCCGCGAAGATCTTTTCATTACTGGTCTGGAAAGCGAAATGAAGTTCTTTAGTGAGGTCTTCTTCAGCAGCAACCACACGGCCACGCCCATCGATCTCGACACTATGGTCTTCGAACCAATTGATGTCGGAAGGTTGGAAACCAAAAGCAACGACTACCGCATCCGCCTCGATGAACTCTTCTGAACCAGGCACAACTTCTGCACGCTGGCGACCGTTTTCGTCCGGTTCCCCCATGCGCGTACGGGCCAGTTTCACGCCTTTCACTTCACCATTATTGCCACTCAAGATTTCAATGGGCTGGCGATTGAACAGAAACTCGACCCCTTCTTCACGTGCATTCTTAACTTCGCGACGTGATCCCGGCATATTGCCTTCATCACGACGATAGGCGCACATCACCTTCTGTGCTCCCTGGCGAATAGCCGTACGGTTGCAATCCATTGCCGTATCCCCACCGCCGAGTACCACAACACGTTTTCCCTGCATGGAAATGTAGTCGGCCGGAGCCGTACTATAGCCAAGGTTATAGTTGATATTGGAAATCAGATAATCCAGCGCTTTGTGAACGCCTGTGAGCTCTTCGCCAGGAAAGCCCCCTTCCATGTATTTGTAAGTCCCCATGCCCATGAAGACAGCATCGTATTCATTCAGCAATTCATGCATTTGGATATCACGGCCAATTTCAGTGTTAAGACGAAACTCAACGCCCATCTCTTCGAGAACACTGCGGCGACGGCGAATGATGTGTTTTTCAAGCTTGAATTCGGGGATACCAAAGGTCAGCAGACCACCAATTTCGGGGTGGCGATCAAACACTACGGGTTTAACCCCATTACGCACCAAAACATCGGCGCAACCAATTCCTGCGGGGCCTGCACCGATAACCGCAACCCGCTTCCCCGTGGGAACTACGTTGGTCATATCCGGACGCCAACCCAAAGCAAAGGCCGTATCTGTAATGTATTTTTCAACAGAGCCGATCGTCACTGCACCAAACCCGTCGTTCAGCGTGCAATCACCTTCACACAAACGATCCTGTGGGCAAACACGACCACACACTTCAGGGAGCGAGTTGGTCTGATGGGAAAGCTCTGCCGCTTCAAGGATATTGCCATCAGCGACCAGTTTCAGCCAATCAGGAATGTAGTTGTGTACAGGACACTTCCACTCACAATAGGGATTACCACAGGCAAGACACCGGTGTGCTTGGGAGGCCGCCTCATTAGGACGAAAAGGTGCATAGATTTCCGAGAAGTCACGTGCACGTGTACGGGCATCCTTTTTTTCGGGATCACGCCGACCGACATCCAGAAACTGAAAATTGTTTGATAAACGTTCTGCCATGGGATGTTTCTCCCTCATCTATCCTGCAAGCCATTACGGCGAGGATTTCATCAAAGCTGGTCAGGCATGCCCTGAGGCATGCCACAGGTTATTCCGCGTTACGACTAGGTAATGCCAGAAGCGATTTCAGACTGGCTGCTTTCGGTTTGACCAGCCAGAAGTGGCGTAGGTAGTCGTTGAATTCATCCAGAATATGCTTGCCCCAGGCGGAACCTGTTTCGCCGACATATTCCTGAATCACTTCACGCAGATGACGACGATACGCTTCCATCTCTTCCGTATTGATACGGCGGATTTCGACCAGTTCATAGTTGTAGCGATCCACGAAATCACGGTCTTCATCAAGAACGTAAGCGAATCCACCTGTCATCCCTGCCGCAAAGTTGACCCCTGTGCGGCCCAACACGCAGACAACACCGCCGGTCATGTATTCGCAACCGTGGTCACCGACACCTTCCACTACAGCATGGGCCCCGGAGTTACGTACCGCAAAACGCTCACCCGCCTGCCCCACAGCAAACAGCTTTCCGCCTGTTGCACCATAGAGGCAAGTGTTGCCAATAATGGTCGTATGCTGTGTTTCACAACGGTTGCCTTCCGCTGGTTTGATGACCAATTTACCGCCGTTCATCCCTTTACCGACATAGTCGTTGGCATCGCCGGAAAGCGTCATTTCAAGTCCGCGGGCATTCCAAACACCAAAGCTTTGCCCAGCCACCCCTTTCAGGGACACCTTGAGCGGACGACTCAAGCCGGCTTCACCATAACGGCGCGCAATTTCACCGGAAACGCGGGCACCCAAAGAGCGGTCGCAGTTGGTGACATCAAAGGAGAACTCCCCCCCCGTGTCATTTTCGATCGCACTGTGCATGGCACCCAGCATTTCAATGTTCTTGGTCCCGGGATCATGCGGCCGGTTGCGATCCACGGTACAAAATTGCGGCGCATCGGCGGGGATATGATCGTTATGCAGCAGCCGATCAAGATTCAACCGGTGTTGTGAACGGGTATCGCCTTCGATTTGGGTCAAAAGGTCAGTCCGTCCGATCAGGTCCGTTAGCTTACGAACCCCTAGACTTGCCATGATTTCACGGACTTCCTCGGCAATGAAATGGAAGTAATGCTTAACCATTTCAACAGTACCGCGGAAATGTTCTTCACGGAGGCGTTCATCCTGAGTCGCTACACCTGTTGCACAGTTGTTCAAGTGACATATTTTCAGGTATTTACACCCAAGCGCTACCATGGGAGCGGTACCAAAACCAAAGCTTTCCGCCCCCAGAATGGCTGCTTTAACCACGTCCAGCCCGGTTTTCAAACCACCGTCCGTCTGTACGCGAATCTTGTGGCGAAGCCCGTTGATACGTAATGACTGATGAACCTCCGGCAACCCTAATTCCCACGGGGAACCGGCATGCTTGATAGAGGTAATCGGACTTGCTGCTGTCCCCCCGTCATAGCCGGAAATGGTGACCAGATCCGCGTATGCCTTGCCGACGCCTGCAGCAATAGTACCGATACCCGGCTCAGAGACCAGTTTTACCGAGACTTGGGCCTTCGGGTTGACTTGTTTCAGATCAAAAATCAGCTGAGCCAAATCCTCGATCGAATAAATGTCATGATGCGGGGGGGGTGAAATTAGCGTCACCCCTGGAACAGCGTAACGCAAACGTGCAATCAGGCTATTGACTTTAGCCCCCGGAAGCTGACCACCCTCACCGGGTTTGGCTCCTTGTGCCACCTTGATCTGCATGACTTCCGCGCTCGCCAGATACGCAGGTGTTACTCCGAATCGACCGGAAGCCACCTGTTTGATCTTCGAGTTCTGCAGCGTGTTATATCGAGCCGGGTCCTCCCCACCTTCACCCGAATTGGACCGGCCACCCGTCTCGTTCATGGCTTGCGCAAGGCTGGCATGCGCTTCCGGTGACAAGGCACCCAATGACATGCCGGCGCTGTCAAAACGCGGCAACAGATCCTCAATGGGCTCAACTTCTTCCAAAGGGATCGGTGTTTGATCCGAAGAAAGCTTGAGCAGATCACGCAAGGTGGCGACAGGACGCTCGTTCACCAAATGGGCAAACCGTTTCCACTCCTGATAATTACCCTGTTGGACAGCTGCCTGGAGCGCCTTGACGACATCAGGGTTATAGGCATGATATTCGGCACCATGGACATATTTGAGCAGTCCACCGTGACGAATTGGCTTGCGTGCAAGTTCAGCCTCACGCGACAGCATCACCTGTTGCATCTGAAGTTCGGCGAAGCCAGTCCCTTCAATGCGGGTTGCCATGCCGGGAAAGCAAAGATCGACAACTTCGCTATTCAGGCCAACACCATCAAACAACAGTGAACCCCGATAGGAAGCAATATGGGAAATCCCCATTTTTGACATGATCTTGAGCAAGCCTTTTTGCAACCCTTTGCGATAATTCTCGCGAATTTGTGCAGCGTCCCCTGATAAATCGCCTGAACGTTGCATGTCGGCCATGACTTGGTAGGCAAAATAGGGGTAGACAGCCGTTGCCCCGGCGCCAAATAAAACCGCCATCTGGTGGGAGTCGCGGGCAAAGCCTGTTTCGACAATCAGGTTCACTTCCGGACGAATAGCCAGCTTGCCCAAATGGGCATGTACAGCACCTACGGCCAGTGCTGCATGAATAGGTAACTGCCCTTTTTCAAGCACTGCATCGCTAAGAACAAGGATGACCTTGTTATTTCGAGCCGCCTCAACCGCTTGCTCACAGAGATGTTCTATCGCCTGTTTCAAGCCCATTTCATCAGGGTTGTAAGCCATGGAAAGCTGTTGACTCTGCAGCGAGGCATCTTCAAAGGATGTCAGCGCCTTGAATTTCCTGGGAGAAAGAATGGGCGTTGTCAAAATGACGCGGTTTGCATGATCCGGCGTGGCAGTGAAAACGTTGCGCTCGGCACCGAGGCAGGTTTCCAATGACATGACAATGGATTCACGCAAGGGATCGATGGGCGGATTCGTGACCTGCGCGAATTTTTGACGGAAATAGTCGGTCAGCAAACGAGGCTGACGGGAAAGTACAGCCATTGGGGTGTCATCCCCCATGGAACCCACAGCTTCCTGCCCGAACTCGGCCAAAGGCGTCAGCATCTGATCGCGCTCTTCAAAGCTGACCAGAAATGTTTTTTGCAGGCGTACAACTTCGTCATGCGTCATGGGCTCGAAGGGAATGAGCTCAGTCAGCGCCGATTCAATATAATACGCTTTCTCTTTCAGCCAGCGTTTGTAGGGATATGCTGATTTCAGGCGGTCACTGATGTCATCCGTATGGAGCAGTTCACCGGTGTACGTATCAACGGCCAGGATTTGCCCGGGTCCAACTCGCCCTTTGGCAACCACACGTTCAGGGGATACATCATTAACGCCGACTTCAGAGGCCAGTGTGATATAGCCATCATCAGTGATCACCCAACGTGCAGGGCGCAATCCGTTACGGTCCAGCGTACAGATTGCATGGCGTCCGTCAGTCACTACAATACCTGCAGGGCCATCCCATGCTTCCATATGCATGGAATTGTATTCGTAGAATGCACGCAGGTCTGCGTCCATGATCTGCATGTTCTGCCAGGCAGGCGGCACCATCAGGCGAATGGCCCGATGCAATTCCATACCGCCTGTCAGCAGGACTTCAAGCATGTTATCCATGCTCATGGAGTCCGACCCTTCAGTAGACACAATTGTCTCTAGTTCGGAAAGCTCCGGCAGCAGCTCGCTCTTGAAGCTTTTACGGCGTGCATTGGCCCAGCTTCGGTTGGCCTCTACCGTATTGATCTCACCATTATGGGCAAGAAAGCGAAAAGGCTGTGCCAAGGGCCAACGGGGAGCCGTATTGGTCGAATATCGCTGGTGAAAGACGCAGATAGAGGTCTGCATACGTTCATCGTTAAGATCCTGATAGAAAGTCGGCAGATCTGCCGGCATCATCAGGCCTTTGTAGGAAATGACCTTATGAGAGAGGGAAGAGACATAAAAATCCTCATCTTCTTGCAATTGCTCTTCCGACTTGCGGCGCGCCATGAAAAGATCCACCGCAAACAGGGCATCATCTTCACGCCCTTTTGCCGGCCCCACAAATAGCTGTCGAATGCGAGGAAGGCAGGCAAGTGCGATCGGACCGCATACCTCTTCATCAACAGGGACATCACGCCATCCATGTAAAGTAAGCCCACGGCTTTCGAGTTCACGTTCCATGACTTCACGCGCATGTGCTTCCTTTGCATCATCGTCTGCAAAGAAAATGCTCCCCACGGCAAACTGGGGGCCCAGGTCGACGCCTAACAGCGCATGGGCTGTTTCCTGCATGAATTGCGTGGGCATGCTGAAAAGCAGACCACAGCCGTCTCCAGTGCGATTATCAGAGTTGATACCACCACGGTGAGTCATGCAGGCCAGGGAACGGATAGCAGTCGCAAGTAAATCATTGCTTTTCTTGCCCTGCATGTGAGCAATAAGACCAAAGCCACAGTTGTCGCGGAAATCGGATGGCTGGTAAAGACCCTGCTTCATGAATTGCCTCTCAAGATGCTAATCACTTGTTCAGTTGAGAGTATTGTTATTACGTGCCTCTCTTCGTCCCCCTCCTAAATCCAGATGCGCAAGTTTTTTGTATTCATTAAGAAAAAGGGGGCAAGAAGAATACCGAGCTTTGTACTATTCAGGCAATAACCGAGTTGCGATTGGAATAGTTTGTAACAGCCTATAGGGTTTGGTCATAACAACCCAAAAACTAAAAAATGATTGAAATTCATGATGTTAACGAAGGAAAATTTCCATCATGTACACTTTTTAATCAATTAAAAACCTTTAATGTTACTATGCCGATTTTGCATACCCTATGCAAATATTGCTAACACGCCTCAATCAACCACTCATCAGCGTCTCATGTTTTATTGAAACCATGTTTGAAAGACGAGACATTCAGCGGTGAAGCCAACTCTTTTAAAAGGCGGTTTAGCCCTCAGATGCACCCGCCTTGTACACATATATTTCGAATTGAACATTCAGGCTCTCTCTTGAAAATGACACATAAAAAAAGTGCCCCAACAAAAGAGGCACTTTTTGAGCTTCGAACCAGGGAGGAGCCGCACAAAGAAGTCTCGAATCACAGCATACTTTTGCCATTTCTGCTGGTAACTATTCCTTCACCGCTATTCCTTCATGACAGTTACTCATCATCGTTTATCAAACATTCAGCCGTTTTTACGCTGTAGTATACCTCTGGGAAAATCGACAATGGCCTGATAAAGCTTGGTTTCATCAACCTCGCTCTCAACGCGGGCATCACCCAGTCGATTAAGCAACACCAACCGAATGCCTTTATCGATAACTTTTTTATCATGCTTCATCAACGCGATAAAACGCTCGGCGCTCATCCCTTGAGGCGCTTCAATCGGTAACCCGGCAGCCAGCAGGATCTGCCTGACACGTTGAGTATCCGCCTCGGTAATATCGCCCCGTCGCTGGCTGAAGTCAGCGGCCATCACCATACCAGTCGACACGGCTTCACCATGCAGCCATTGACCATATCCTTGATCTGTTTCAATCGCATGCCCGAAGGTGTGTCCGAGGTTAAGCAATGCACGAACATCCTGCTCGGTTTCATCTTCAGCCACTACATGAGCCTTTATTTGGCAGCTACGCAAAATGGCATGACGCAAGGCTTCCGGTTTCAATTGCCGCAGAGCCACCATGTGGGACTCAAGCCAGTCAAGAAACTCGGCATCTCGAATAAAACCATATTTAATGACTTCGGCTAACCCGGCAGAAAACTCGGAAGCAGGCAGGGTATTCAACGTTAGCGTATCAATGATAACGGCTCGTGGTTGCCAGAAAGCGCCGATCATATTCTTGCCACGCGGATGGTTGACACCGGTTTTACCGCCGACAGAAGAATCTACCTGAGAGAGCAGCGTAGTGGGCATCTGAATGAATGCAATACCACGTTGGTAACAGGCAGCAGCGAAACCGGCCATATCGCCAATAACACCGCCACCCAAAGCAATGATAGTGGCACGACGATTGAAACCGGCCACCAGAAGTGCATCCCATATTTGCTCGATATAATCGACCGATTTGTACTGTTCACCATCTGGCAATATGACCTCGGCCACCTCATGCTCGGCTAGTTGAGACTTGAGCCGTTGAAGATACAAAGGCGCAACGGTGTCATTTGTCACGATCATGACCTGACGCCCAGCGAAATGGGACGTATACAATTCAGGTTGATCTATCAGCCCTTCACCTACGTGGATGGGGTAACTACGGTCCCCCAATGCTACCGTTAACGTCTGCATATCCTTCCTTAACTGCTACATTCAATGCATTACAGGAGCGGCTTCGGCACCCCCGCTTATATAACTGCCCTGCTCTGCGATTCCTGAACTTCACTTTATCACTTGCTACTGAAGTAGGGCTTGCTGAGTTGTCTACTTGTGCCTCTTGTTCGCGCCCCACTCTCTGTTTATGTGCCGCTTTGAAACAGGGACTACCCAGACTCTATTTGGTGGTGGCGTGTTTCTGACGATAATGTTTCAAGTTACGCTTTATTTCAGCAATGACACCTCGTGGACTACGCTTCTCCGTATTGATAATGATATGTGCGGTTTTCCTGTAGAGGGGCTCTCGTTCATTCATCAAATCACGGAGTTTTACTTCCGGATTGTCACATTGAAGCAAAGGGCGGTTGCGGTCTCTCGCCGTACGCCTGAGCTGCTGGGCAACAGAGGTGTTCAAAAACACCACGATACCACGCTCCCGAAGATACTCGCGGTTCGCAGCATATTTGATGGCGCCACCACCAGTTGCCAGCACAATGCCCTCATATTGGGTCAGCTGATCAATCACCTTGGCTTCACGTGCCCGAAAACCTGACTCACCCTCGACATCGAATATCCATGGAATATTGCACCCACAGCGATATTCGATCTCATGATCACTATCGACAAACGGGCTCCCCAGCTCATGCGCGAGGAGCCTGCCAATGGTACTTTTCCCGGAGCCCATTGGCCCGATTAAAAAAATGTTGACCGGTTCCCGCATAATTACCTGCTACTCATTAATGATGTTGGGCGTAAGAAAAACCAGTAATTCCACTTGTTCCTGTGCTTTTTCGGCATAGCGGAATAATTTCCCTAGTCCAGGGAGGTCTCCCAACCATGGAACTTTTCGTAAATCATTGCTTTGCTTTTGCGATAGGATACCGCCAAGCACCACTGTTTCGCCATTATCAACGACAACTTGCGTTTTAATTCGATTAGTATTGATCGCCGGAAGCCCATTGAAAGAGTGCCCCGCAACACTGTCATTCTGAATATCCACTTTCATCAACACCTTGTCATTCGCACGAATATGGGGGACAACCTCCAGGGCCAATACAGCATCACGAAACGTCGTGTGGGTCGCCCCTCGCTTGTTACTGTTCTGGTAAGGGATTTCCTGTCCCTGCCGAATATGGGCGGGCTCACGATCCAGCGTCATGATACGTGGCTGTGACAGTGTCTGACTTAATCCTTCCAGCTCCATGGCATTCAGTTCAAGCCCAAGCTGTATATTTTTATTAATGAATCCGAGCCCTAACGCCCCTCTGGCGGTTTCCGCGCTGCCCAGATCGAGTCCCATTCCCATGGAAAGGCCATTCCCCTGTAGAGAACCTGAAGTATCACCCGCACCAGAGAAACCGCGACGTTCAATCGAAGGGGATAGATCCACTTGCCCCCATCGAATCCCCAGCCTCCTGGAAACATTTTCCCGTGCGACAACAATACGTGCTTCTATCTGCACCTGTCGTAGGGGAACATCCAGATACACCAGCGTCTTACGCAAACGATACAAGCGTGAAGGTGTGTCCGAAACCAGTAGTTGGTTGGTACGTTCATCAACAGCGACATGCCCGCGCGGCGAAAGCACGCCTGCCCCCTTTGATTCATTGAGTAGTCGTAGCAGATTTTCTGCCCGTGCATGTTTGAGAGGGATAATATCCATCGTGAGGGGCGCTGTATCACCGGGCTGTTGCATTTCGGCAGCGGCCCCCTGCTGCTGTGGCAATATCCATACAACATCGCCCTTGCGCTGACTGGTTAACCCGTGGGCATCCAGAATCAATGCCAATGCCGTGGACCATGGCAGCCGATTGAGTGCCAGTGTCAAATGGCCGCCAACCTGATCCGAAACCACCATATCAATACCGGCAGATTCAGCCATCATCATGAGAGCCGATTTTATGGAGAGGCCGCTGACATCCATGCTGACAGGGCTTGCTTTTTTAGCTTTTTCAGGAAGATCCAGTGCGCTTTCGGAAGTGATACGTCTAGCGTTAAATGCCTGTTGTTCTATAGTTTGCCGAACTACATCATGATGTTGTCGAACGCCATCGTGCTGGGCGACATCTTGTTGCTCTATGCCTTTTTGAACTGAGGCTCGTTGTACGATATTCAGTTGCGTTAATGAAGGTACCGTCTGTGGCTCCCCTTTTTGTGGTTCCAATAACAATCGAACACGATTGCCTTCACGTTTAAGCGACAGATCCATGGGGCGAGCCAGTGTCAGCACCACTCGAGTGCGATTCAGAAATGATTGCACGGTGACTTGCTGAACGTAAGAGCACCCTGCTTGTTTTTCAGGTAGCGACGTGCGCACCCCCGGTAAAGTCAACATAATGCGAGCAGGCTTACCCACTGTAATAGCCTGAACCTCTGCACCGCGGGTATCAAAATCCAATAACACCGCAATATGTTTTTCATCCTTGTGCAAGGAAATATCGCGCAACTCAACGGCAGAGGCGTTTTCTGTACACAAAAAAACCAATATGCCAAGTACACTTCCCCAAAGCCAACATGCAAAGTGGTGGGCTCGCCAGAGTGATAATGCGTCAGGTAATAATCTACTCATGATTTACTGACTCCCTCAAACCTTGCTTGAGGATTTTAACGACACGAGAGCCGTCCGCGTTTTCCAAAGTCAACACATGCTTGTCCAGCGCAATCACTCTCAATTTGAACAGGGGAATGAACTCGCCTTTACTCACTGAACGAAGGGTGCCTTTGCCAGCTTTTACCAACGCCTTGCGCTCCCGTTGATCGCTGAAAGTCCCCAGAAAAACCAATTCCGGGTAATCGTGCTCTACTTTTACTTGAGTGTGATGAAGTACCGTATCTTCCCTATTCAACAAAGCAGACGCCTTCGTTGTCACGAGTGACATATCACGGGATTCAGCTACTGATAGGCTGAGTTGCTTCTCGAAAGGATTGAGCCTCGGTTTGTCAAACCCTTTGTAGATGAGCTGATTCAGCAATGCGGTACTTTTGTTCAACAAGTGGGTATGAGTCAGATGAACGCCCTCAGGGATATCGGGTTGTTTAATTGATAATGCAGATGTTAAAAGGCGAGGCTCAATCCACGAAACGACAACGGCCAACCTGAGCAATTGGCGACTCTTGGCGGGTAAATTCGGTGTTTCCTCAGCGCGGGCACCATGGATGCTCGTTTTTTGAGTTCCAAGGGGGGCCGTATGAGTAATGCGGGTAGGTATCGTATGATTCTCACCGCCAATAGCACTATCTGCAGCGGCAAATTCAATCATCATCGTTTCAATCGTCCAAATACTCTTTCCAACAGGATCGAGTAAAAATTTCATTATTCCGTTAAATGTACCTTCCAGAAGAAGGCTGTAGGATTGTTGCCCCGCCTTCTCCAAAGGCATCAAATGGCGCAGCACTAACCCGCTCTCCCCCGCCCTGTTGGTCAATGTTTCCATAGGGCTAACAGGAGCAGAGAGTCTATCCAGTAAGGTCAGCCGCTGGCGATGAATGGCCTTGCGCAGAGATAGCCACTCATCCTGTCTGAAAATGCTGGATTTTTGTGAATGAGCAGCCATGACAAGCTGTCGATGATAGGTGCTTGTAGCATGCCACTTCGTCATCACTATCGTCTGCCACCCATATCCCACCACACAAATCGTTGATACAAACAGGCACAACGGCACAACCGCCAACAACCATTTCGGCCAAAAACGGGTGTCCTTTAGCTCCCAGTGGCAGCCGACCAGAGTACTTTCACGAAAAAGAGCAATCCAACGATGGGAAAAAGCCTGTATTCGCCTCAGCGGCTGACCCTTTTTTTCAAGAATTCCGTGAATGTCATAGGGACAAGAATCAATCATGCAGGGAGCCCTCTACAAACAACTCCTTTTGATTTACCGAAGCCTCATCCAGTGGAGAAACAACTTCCCCTTTCTCGTTGATGAATGCTGTGTTTTTTGATCTCTTGTCCATTGGAACATTATGGGTAAGCAATGCTTCATCTACTTGCACCACCTCTATGGGAGCACAATCTTCGTTGGGTGAGTAAGCCTTAAGCAAAGGGGATATTTCATTCAAGGGCAGCGCCATCGGCCCTTCTACGACCGAATAAGCTTCTGAAGAAGGCAGAACTGCCGGCCGAGATACATCACAGAGTGTCATCTTGAGCTGGGCGACGCCCGTGATGGAATCACGTTGATGGTGGGCGCTATCAGGACGAAATTCCCGTAATACCGTATTTGTACTGCCAGTCAGTGATCTGGCTTTGATCATCAGTTCATTAATCGCGGAAAAACGACCAGAGACAATAAACTCAATAGTGTTCCCCTGCCATTCAATAGTGTGAAGCAATACACTGCTTTCAGCCAACATTTGCCACCAATTGGTGATTGATTGGCGCCGGTAGGCCTGTTGCTGTAGAAACCTTGTCATGACCATCACACCGTATTGTTCATGGTGCATTGCCCGCACGTCTTGAACACGCGGTACGGCATTGGAGGCGGTATTACTCTCTGCTGCATCCACCCGATCGAAATAGAGCAGCCCCAAAAGGCAGAGCCCTCCTACGAGAAAGCACAAGGTGACGCCGATAAAAATGGCAAATACGCTACGCTTGAAGAGTGATGCGGTGGATGCATGGCGCCATCTTGCCCCCATTTTTATCCAACGCCATACGTAAAGTCGTGTACTCAGGAGCATGAATTTTGACGCGCCGAGATCGTTATCCAACGACACTTTCTGAGAATCGTCTCCCGTTTGAACGGCATAGGGAGAAGGCGAATTTTCCTTTTCGACATCATCAAGAATATTGCATTGAATCAGCATGTATATGCCCCCTTCCATGCAAGTGCCAAAGGTAACGTGAATCGGCCATCCTGAAGATCCGCGGTGGTTGTTTCATCCATTTGATTCGTTTTATCCGACACAGGGGATGACAACGTTTCGCCTGAAAGTGATGAAGAGACCAATAGAGAAGGTGAGAACCTCTTCACTGGCAAGTCGAGTGCTTGACTCAATATTTCTTCTGACTGAGCAAAAGGCTTACCAGCCAACCACAGTTGACCAAGGCATACTGGATACGGAACAGCAGCAGGCCGCAAGACTGCTGACGCAGTGTCACCTGAAACCTCGCCGGCCATAAGCGCACGCGCCTGTAGCAACAGCTGTTTCAAGGCATTGATCTCTTGCGAAGGCCGATGAGAACTCAACGTTCCCGGAGGGTGACAAGGTATCGTTAGTACGAATGCGTAATGATCGAAATAGCGATAAGCAAACAATACACGTTGATAACCACGCTGTTTCAGTATTTGCTTCGATGGAGCATCAGTGAATGACATCACATCATTGGGAGGCTGGAGACGAGATTGATACCACCCCGCCAATGGATGCCCCACGCACAGCATCAGTGTATGGTCGATATGATAGACGAGGGCAAAACCAGGCAAAAAACTGGCCAACCGTGCAAGCGCTACCGTCATGGATTCGACTGACTTCAGGTTAAAACCCGCAGCGGAAAATGCTACTATATGCCGGTTCAATAGCGCCTGTCGGCACATTGTGAGATAACAGGGGATGATAGACGCAGTATGAACGTGCGTCACTGCTGACTGATTTTCGTCTGTTTTTGCGTGCTCTCGAAGAGCGTCACCCGACGGCAGTTCAAGCGCCGTTTTATAAAGCCCAGCGCAAAATCCTGTTGTTAGCGGTGTAGCCAACCGTTGGGATAGCGTGTCTACATGATATCCAAGTCGAGTGGTCAACGCCTGCGGGGTCAGTCCGCGGGGAATGAAGAGGTTTTCTTCCAGGAGCCCACTATCCGGCAATAGAGTATGGGCGTTGACGTGCGTTAAATGAATAGGTGAACGCTGGAAACAGGGTGTCCTCAAACGTGAGGAAAGTGCATGCAACGCTATGCTGTAGCCTTCAGGATGTGCCGGGCACTGCTCTTCCCCCATAGCCTTCACAACGGGAGTCACACCTGAAAAGTCGACCAGTACGCCATGAAGATACCCGCATTCAGCGGCGATACCGATGTGGTATGCCCCTGAACTCTTGTATTGGCTTGCATGTCTTAACTTTATTGATTTGCGTACCCGAGCTATTCGTTTACGTATCTGCAACATGCTGACATGCTTTATCACTGGCCCCAACTCCGTGAGCTACCTATAATATGGTGCAGCTTTGACTCGTATGACTGTATGTGCCGTTGTAAAGCGGCTGAGAAAATTCGTGATTGCTTTACGTTTTGTGTAATCAATATGACCCCCTCCTGAGATGGGCTGTTTTGAATGAAGTCAACTAAACGCATAATCTTCCACCTCTTCTGGCTTGCGGTTTCTGTCATCGCAGCTGTGTTGCTTGCCGTTTCGGGCGCTGCCATTTATTTCATGCCCAGCCTCCCCAACGTGCATGCACTGGAGGACTACCAACTGGCCATGCCCCTGCGTGTCTATACGGCTGATCACAAACTGATCGGCGAGTTTGGCGAACAGCGGCGTACTCTGGTGACCTACAACCAGATCCCGACGGATATGGTCGATGCTTTCGTCTCTGCCGAGGATCAGGACTTTTTCCATCACGATGGTGTAGATCCAAAAGGCCTGGCCCGTGCAGCTCTCCAGCTTGCTCACCGAGGGCAGATTGTCTCCGGCGGTAGTACGATCACCATGCAGGTAGCACGTAACTACCTGCTGACGCTGGACCAAACCTTCGCGCGAAAAATTCGTGAGATCATGTTGTCGCTGCAGATGGAACGTATTCTGACCAAACAACAGATCTTCGAGCTCTATGCCAACAAGATCTATTTGGGTCAGGGTGCGTATGGTGTTAGCACCGCTGCAGAAGTCTATTTCGGCAAACCGCTGTCAAAATTAACCCTTTCGGAAGCAGCCACCATCGCGGGCTTGCCAAAAGCCCCGTCTACGCTTAACCCGATTACCGATCCAGAACGCTCTCTGATCCGCCG
>Ga0157360_1000197_pt1 | contig 26549 bp, 17 predicted proteins | sample AttlaeALBM1_FD_111483 | JGI IMG/M metagenome (GOLD analysis project Ga0157360, IMG submission 111483) | Fungus gardens microbial communities from leaf cutter ant in Ribeirão Preto, State of São Paulo, Brazil - Atta laevigata ALBM1 | ecosystem: Host-associated > Fungi > Mycelium > Unclassified ...
ATCAGGTGGTATACGTGCTTTTCATTGGCATTCAAACGCGCCCATGGCGGTGTATGTCCGGTGGGCGCCAAGCCATGGTGGGCCCCGATTTTACTATCGTCGAATGCATTGCTGCGCAGGCGTGTATCGGCATGGCCCAGCCAGCCCATTAAGGTGTCATCCCCAGCGCACGAGCGTTGTAAAGTCGACGCGATACCCGTGAGATAAGTGGTAGGCAAGTATCGGCAGTCGGAACGCGGGTAGGTAATGAGTTTGTGGCGTTCATACAGTGATTGAGCGGCATCCAGTACATGTTGGGCTGACAGCTTGTAACGGCGTGCAGCATCAATCTGTAGTGTTGAAAGCGAATAGGGCAACGGCGGTGGTTGACGCTTGCGTTTACGTGCCAGGCTTTTCAACAACCCCTGTGCGCCTGATACTTTCTGCGTGACCGACGCAGCGATGGCGGGATCGAGGAGACGGCCGTCTTCATCCATTTTTTGTTGTGCCATCAGCGCCTCTTTATCCATGGGCCGCCACCACGCGCGTGTGACACCTTGCGCAGTTTCGAAGTCTGCCCATGGAGAGTGAAACGATACCGGCACGAAGTTTTCGCGTTCTTCATCACGCCTTGCAATCAAGCCAAGTACCGGCGTTTGAACGCGCCCAACCGAGAGCACGCCATGATGACCTGCCTGTCGGCCGGTGAGCGTCCATGCGCGCGACAGGTTAATACCATAAAGCCAGTCAGCACGTGAGCGGCATTCTGCTGCCTGAAACAGGGGGCCAAAATCACGGTTGTCACGCAATGTTCGCAGCGCTTTGCTGACAGCCGTCTGGTTAAGGTCATTGATGAGCAGGCGTAGCACGGGACCACGCCAGCCCAGATAATCGAGCGTCTCCTGTACCAGAAGCTGTCCTTCGCGATCCGGGTCACCCGCGTGTACCACTTCATTTGCCTGTTTCAACAACTTTTTCAGGATGCCGAGCTGCCGCTTGCCTTGCGTTGTAGGCACAAGCTTCCACTGATGTGGAATGATGGGGAGATGTTCGAGAGACCAACGTTTATACACAGGATCGTACGCATCCGGTGGTGCTTGTTCAAGCAGGTGACCATAGCACCAGCTAACGGTGGTTTCCCGACCGACCAAACATCCTTCCCGAGACGAGAAGGCGTCATCACAGGCGTGAGCAATGGCGCGGCCAAGACTGGGTTTTTCTGCGATGATCAAGCGCATGCAGAGCCTTCCTGCGTACTTGTATTAAAAACAGGGACAAAGGTATTTCTATCTAAACTTTCTGAAGTATTTGGATTATTGGGTTTTACCTTAAAAAATACTGGATTGATATTGAAACTTATTGATTCAAGGGGTGCGGGCATGGCTTAGGCCTAAATAGAGATGAGACTGACAAGGACCATCTACAAGGCAGTGGCCATTTTTTGTATGTTTAAATATACAGTATTTTGTTGTAGATCACGAGTAGCGATTCGCTGATTTAAGGCTGATAACAGGTGTATGTAAGTGACTTCTCATACACTTTTGAACAATAAGCCATGAGTTCATTACATCATTCACATAGCACTCAGCTCACGCAACCAGCGGTATCTCTGTATATTCGCTTCCTGGGCATTGTCAGGCGATGCCTGAAACGCGCAGGCACATACATGAATGCACGGTAACGACAGACAGAGACTCATGATCATGACCGGGATACGTTTTGATGATTGTGCTGTTGCTTTTTCGATGAAATTTTAGATGAAACATGGGAGGGCGATGAAGCATGCTGTTTGTGTGCGTCCCCGGATTTATGGTGCCGGTTTTTTTGCTCCAATACCTGTTTTGCCTGTACTAGAGCACGATACCATGGGCGCGGAGTACTTCCGATGGGTGGCAACGTATGAGAAGGCGCATTAAGGGAACGAGCCACGGCCTTGGAATTGTCACTGCTCAGAATTTCCAATGCCTGCCGATCAGCCCCGTACTGATCACACAGAAAATCGATCGCTTCAGGCTCCAACGTGATTTGGTAATGCCTGACCAGCGCTACTGCCAACGAATGGGCTGAACGGGACATGTCATCGACCATCTCTTTCGCCATAGCGGCACCCAACGCCGCTTTTGTTGCTGCCGAGAACCCGGGCTCAACCGCACTGAAATCGGCAGCATTGCTTGAATTAATGGCACGTTGTACTTCCGGGCGTGACAGATGTACGTATGGGTCCAGTACGACGGCGACTTCAATGGCAAGGTTCTTGGCATTTTCAACATCGAGCATCAGTCGCTTGTGGGGAACTTCCTCCCGCATCAGCAATTCTGCCGACGGGTAAGCATAGAGCTTGCGAATGAAGGGAGCTAACTGCGCGCAGACGCTCACCTTGGCCTGATTATCCAGTGAAATCGTGTTTTCACTAATGCGCAATCCTCTACGCCCCGGACCCCAACGGAGTTGCGTCGTCTTTTCGGAGGTTTCATTGGAAATACGTTCCCAACGTTCCTGTGCACGTACCAGCGACGCATGTTGGCGTTCGACCAGGTTGAAAGAATCCCGCATGGAACGGAATAGTCGGATAGCATCGGCCAGTTTGTCGTGATCAGCCCGCAACGCGGCGCGGTCAGGATGGCGCTCCCGGCATAGCGTTTCGATACGTTGCGCCAGATCATTCATTGCTTCACGGGAGCGGATCAGCATATCCTCGGTTTTCAATCCCGAGGGTACGCTTTCGACAAGGGTATCCGAGGCTTCGGCCAGATAGACAGTCAGCGCCTTGAGTCGGGATATACCGGTCGCCTGTCGAAAACGATAGCGCGCGCGCGAAGCTTCCAAATGGTCGAAGGCCTGTGCCAGTCGCCAGCGTCCGATATACTGGAAGACGAGCAAAGGTATTTCTCGTCCGTTGATTAATTCGAACAGCAAGGTCAGCATTTGCTGCACGTCATCCAGTGTCATCAACAGATGATCTTCCTGTTCGATGGCTGCCATGATGCGTTCGATAAAATCTTCGTTGCGCGGTACGCCCGCATCCAGATTGCGCACATGGCCATGAAAGCGTTCTCGCAACAATTGGGAGGCTTCTGGTGCCACGTCCTTTAAAGCATCAATTTGCGGATTGATGTGGGAAGAATACTCATCAACCAAGTCATGTATACGTGTACGCAAGCCGATTCGACGATAATTTTCAATATCGCCGAGCACCTCAGCGCTTTGCTCATCACCCATTAATTCCTTGACTGTTAATTTGACGGAATCAGGGCTCAGGTCGTTCTTGCGTAAAAGGGCAGTGGCTGCTTCTCGCCGTTTGGCATCACCTTCCAGTTGCGCAATACTCAGATTACGCGTTTGCATGATCAGTTCAGGAATATCATCTATAACCTGTGAAAGATTGCGTTCATTGCTGCGTGATTGTCCGGCATGACGATAATTATTGAAGATATTCGCCAAGACACTCGCCAAACTGGTAATAACACCAAAGAAAAAGAAGTATACCAGTGTCCCAATGGTGGGAAGATGCCCATAGCCGAGGTAATAGCCGACGGTTGCACCAATGAAGGTGACCGGACCACTGATCCAGAGCATATCGAGCAATGTGGATCGCCATGCCACCCCGGCGACCGCATTACTGATACGTCTGATACGTTCACGCCCTTCGCGTTCAAGATGGATTTCCGAACGGGAGCGTGTCGGTTTCGACGTCAGAGTACGTTTAAAAAACTTGGGTTTGAAAAACAATGGGCGAGACCAGTAAAAGGCTTTTAAAAATATTGAAACAGGGATAACGTCCTGGAAAAACGCCTTCTTTACCCTACTCTCAAGAGAGATGTTCATCCGTAAGTTGCAACGTTACCATCCAAGGTGTCATGCTGCCAATATTGTTCCATTTTGTAGTGGAGGCTTTTCAATAAAGTATTCATCATTATGGCGCACTGACTGACTTCAAAGTATTTGTTGGCCAGCCGTTTTTTTCAGCGTGAGCAGGAGCTCTGAATGGTAGTGACGTGGGTTGATCAATTGCTGGCGTATGCGGGAGCAGCACTCACGCAGGTTCGTTTGTCGGAACAATATCCCTCTTTCATGACATGGGCGCGTGATGAAGGTGCCAACATTCTTGGGGAAGATATTGCTCTTGCTCAGGCATTGGCCCCTTTGCTATGGAATCAAACGCCGCTGAAACGTCTTCAGTTCAAAAATGAACCCTTGGCGCAGCCCAGCGCAAACGATTTTTGCTGGTGTGATAGCGGGCGCCTGTATAAACACTGTTGCCAACGCGTGACGCTTCCGGGTCCGATTCCGCCTCATTTGATTTGGATGTTGTCACTCTGTACCTGGCGAGGTAATGATTTCGCTCTGGCATTGAAGAGTGATCAGCCCCCGGATAATGCACTGCTGGAAGCAGCCATGGTGGATCTTGAAGCAAATCAAGTGGGGCGCGGGCAGCAGTTGTTGGAGCGGTTGTGCGTACGCTATACCGATTTGGGAAAAGCGTCTCTTCATGTCTTGCAGACGCACGAGCATGATGAGGAAACCCTCTCTCTTGCGGTGGACGCAATCGAACAGTTATTGGATTTGTATCGGTTACGTGGTTTTCGTCACCGGTATACCAGGGTCGTTCAAAATCTGCTGGCATCACCGATCAAAACCTTCCGTTTGACTGCACTTGAACAGTTGATGTTAAGCGATCTGGAAAATGATGACCTTCATTCCGCACGTCGTCATTTCGAACTCGCCATGCGCTCTCTCCCCAATGCGCCCATGCTGGCGTATCTGGAAACCATGCTGCTCATGCAGGAAGGTGAGCAGGATAAAGCGAAACAACGGGCTCGCTTCTGGCATCGCCGACTCAGTCGCCTTAAACATACTGACCCGGATGAGCTTGATTTTATTCGGCTATTGGCAGCTGATCCTGTTAATGCCCTCGCATCCGAGCTGATTGATTCCGATCATACACTGGGTGAACCTCTCTCGCATCTTGCCGGGATGTTGCAGAAAATGCCGCTCTCCATGTTGCCACCCTTGCAGACAACGGTTGAGGATGGCAGGGCTTATGTGCCGTCACCGCGGGATAGCGATCTCTATACACCGTGGTCGACCTACACCCAATTAGCTGAAATGAATCACCATGGCTATGTGGATTTATGGTTGACCGCGAATGACTGGATGCCTGCGTTACTTCATCATCCGGAATGGTTGCAGTCCCCATTGGTAATGTTCGAACTTGGGATCGCATTGGTCAGCCGTTTCGGACATTTACCCTGGATGTCGAGTGTCTATATCCAACCATTGGTAAGGCATTTTGAAAATTGGCTGACTCAAATAGAGCGTTACCAGAAGCCATTACGCTGGGCTGAAGGTGAGAACCGCGTTATTTATTTGCTGGGGATTGCGTTGATATCGGCGCTTGAAAAAAGTGATCGGCTGCGGTCGCAACGGCTACTTGAGCGGCTTTATTGGCTGGATAATGATGACCCGCTTGATATCAGAATGCTTGTTATCGAGTTTTATGTCCAGCAAGGAAAGGATGCGGCTGCCTTGGCGTTATGTGAGAGGGCAAGGCGTAGTGCGGAGGATGACACACCACTGCTTATCCTTTTATATGAAGCGTTGATTTATTATCGGCGTGGAGAAGAGACGCTGGCGATTGAACGTATCGGGCAGATCAAACGGCATAATCGTTTCATGATTAGTAGCCTCAGAAATCAGGCTTCGCATACCTCGCAGCTGATAGCATCAAGTGAAAGATTGATGGAGCAGTTGATTCCTGATGAGCACCCAAGCTTGCGCGGCCCCGTGTCGTTACCGTTTTCCCATGAACATACCCCCGGCTCTCGTGCAGAAGCAAGCAATATTGCTCTATTGACACGGTCCAGTTGGGAGAATACCCGTGGTGCTTTGGAGTGGCTGGGTAAGTGGTAGTTCTCGTCGTATAAAAAGGCTTTCAAGCCAGCGATCAAGAAATGCCATACTCATATCACCGGGGAAAGCAGCGTCTATCGCTTTCGTCCTATTCATTTCTTTACTGTTTTTTTTTTGCTGAGACTAGCACTGGTACTTTCATTCTGTGACCCAGCGTATATGTACCTGATACCACTATCCAATTCACTTGAATTGAAATATAAAAAGCGATTAACCGTATAGGCGGTAAAACGTGATGGATGTAGAGCCTATCAAGGTATGCCCCATGATTCACCGTGAGTCTTGTCATGGTGTGGAACTGCTGGCGTTTGAACATCCGCTCGCAGGGAAGCAGTGGGTGAAAGGGACGATTGAGCCTGGAGAACGTCCGTTGTCAGCGGCTTTACGGGAATTGGAAGAGGAGGGCGGTATCACTGGGGTCGATGAAATAGTGGATTTGGGTATCCATCCTATTCGATCAGGTGCCGAAAAGGGCAGTATTCCATGGCAACTTTATCTAGCGAAAAGCTCAAGTGCACTCCCTGATTTCTGGGACTATGCAACCGAAGATGATCATGGTCATGTATTTTCCTTCTTTTGGCATCCTGCGGAAGAGGTACTCACGGCGGAGTGGCATCCCATGTTCCATGAGGTATATACGCATGTGTGGAATTGGTTAGTGCAGGAACATGGAATGAATGGATAGGGGGGATTCCCTCTTTTTTAACCACTTGTATCGTTGTTCGCATCTGTATCGTTGTTCGAAAACAGGTCGGTGTCCAAAATTGATCGTTGTCAACCAACCAGGGAGTAACAGGGCAAAGGCGGTCTTCAACTATATGAATAAGCTATCCAAACACGCTATCCATTTCAAACACGCTATCTATTTCAAACACCCTACTCATTGCCAGCGACCTGATCACCGCCGCCATTACCTGTCAGCTGTTACCTGTTTTTTGAATGTCTTCGATATTGTGATGGAAGCCACGGTCTTTCACAATCCACAGCCCCAGTAAAATGGCGGGCAGGCTTAAAAAGGCAACAACGATAAAGAATTTCGGATAGCCAATGGTCGTCACGATACTTCCTGAAAAACCTCCGATCAGCTTTCCGGGTAAGGTCATGATGGAGGAGAAGAGCGCATACTGTGTTGCTGTGTAGGCACGTGATGTCAAACTTGACAGGAAGGCGATGAAGAGCGCACTGGCGATCCCTCCGGCCAGATTGTCAGCCGTGATGGTGAGCGTCAGCATGGCCAGGTTGGGGGTGGCTAATGTTGCCAACAAGGCATAGAGCAGGTTTGCCAATGCGATCATGACAGCAGCTACCCAGAGGAGCGGGCGAACACCAAAACGCCCCGCCAGTGACCCGCCGATAACACCGCCCAATAGGGTCATGAAAATGCCAAAGACACCACTGACAGCACCGATCTGGTCCATTGTGAAATGAAGGTCAATATAAAGGGGGTTAGCCATGGCAGCCATGGACAAGTCGCTGATACGATAGACACCAATAAAGATCAGTAGAACCAGCGCGCGCCAACCGTAGCGCTGGAAGAAATCAGTAAAAGGACACACAACTGTTCCCAACGCCCAGACCGCTGTCTTCTTTAATGCGCTTGGCCAGCGGTCAGCATGCCGCAGAAAAGCGCGAACGCGTGGTTCTTTCAGAATCTCGGCACTACGCGGATTCCGGGGAGGTTCAGGGCGAACCAACACCGTCACCATTCCCACCAGTACCAGTGCCGCCATGACCAGATAGGTGACTTGCCACGAAAAGGCACCGGCAAGAGCGAGCGCTCCGGCTCCTGCGACCAATAAGGCTGCACGGTAGCCGATGACATAAATCGATGCCATCGCGGCCTGAAGATCCACTTCAGCAGACTCGATTCTGAACGCATCGATACAGATATCCTGTGTTGCAGCGGCAAAAGCCACGCCTACAGCGACCATTGCCAGCGCGCTCAAATGGCTTTGTGGGTTCAGGTTTGCCATGGCAATAAAACCGCACAAAATGCCTGCCTGTGCCAGCAATAGCCAACTTCTACGATGCCCAAGCCAACGGGAAAGGAAGGGGAGTTTCAGACTATCCACCAAGGGTGCCCAAAACACTTTGATGGAGTACAGAAGGCCAATCCACGAGAAATACCCGATGGTCGCTACATCAATACCGGACATCCTCAAACGTGCGAACAGCGTGGAGAACAACAGTAAAAACGGCAGGCCCGATGAAAATCCCAAAAAAAGCATGGTGACCAGCTCAGGGCGTTTGTAAAGCATGAGCATCGTGCGCCAGCTGCGTTTTTGAGCTTGTACTTCAGGCATTGGGTATCACAACCTTGTGAAAGGGTATTTTGAAGCAGAGTGAACGCTCTACTTCATGCTGTAAATATCATGGGCAGCCCACGAATCTGGCTGTGCATGCGTGAGTGCTTAGCGCATGCTGGCAGGCTTTGTAACACGCTCATGCGATTGCCACAAAGTCCACCAGACCTCTCAGGCCGTTATTTTATCGGGCCTTATTTTACCGACAGGCGTGCCTGTAGGAATTCAATGATTTCCGCTTGAGGCACCATGGTCGCTTCACTGTCGGTACGCCCTTTGTATTCGAGTTCCTGCTTGTCGAGGCTACGGTCACCAATGACAATCCGATGAGGAATGCCCATGAGTTCCAGATCAGCAAACTTCGCGCCCGGACGTTGGTCGCGATCATCCAGTAACACTTCAATCCCTTGTGCTTCGAGGGCGTTATAAAGTGTTTCGGATGTTTCCCTGACGCGTTCGGACTTGTGCGCATTCATCGGCACAATGGCGACCTGGAAGGGGGCCAGTGCTTCTGGCCAGATAATACCGGCATCATCGTGGTTTTGTTCGATAGCCGCCGCCACGACACGCGTTACCCCGATACCATAGCAGCCCATGGAGAGTATCTTCGCCTTGCCGTTTTCATCCAGCACCGTGGCATTCATTGACTGCGAGTATTTATCACCCAGCTGGAATATATGACCGACCTCTACACCACGGGCAATCCTGAGCTCCCCCTTGCCATCAGGTGCACGATCACCTTCCACGATATTACGTAGATCCGCGACGCATGGTAATGGCAGATCGCGCTCCCAGTTGATGCCAAAGTAATGTTTGCCGTCTTCATTGGCACCGGCTGCGAAGTCACTCATGATGGAGACATCACGGTCCACGATGATCGGAATCGTGAGTCCAATGGGGCCTAAAGAACCAAACCCGGCGCCAATCGCGTCACGTACTTCATCATCACTGGCGAAGGTGAGCGGCGCAGTCACTTCATCCAGATGCTCGGCCTTGATCTCGTTCAATTCATGGTCACCGCGCACGATGAGTGCCACTAGTCCACCTTCGCTACCATGAACGATCAGGGTCTTGACGGTTTTTTCGATTGGAAGATCAAAGTTCTCGACCAACGCGGCAATCGTTTTGGCATTTGGTGTGTCTACCTTTTCCAGCTCACGAGAAGGAGCAGCCAATTCAACCGGCTCAAACCACGCTTCAGCCTTTTCGATATTCGCAGCATAGTCCGAGGCAGTAGAGTACACCACGGCATCTTCACCCGATTGCGCCAACACCTGAAATTCGTGGGAGTTTGATCCCCCAATGGAACCTGTATCTGCCATGACCGCGCGATAGTTTAGCCCCAGCCGTGTAAATATCCGGCAGTAAGCGTCATACATCGCCTGATACGTTGCATTGAGAGAGGCCTGATCAATATGGAACGAATAGGCATCCTTCATGATGAATTCGCGTGAACGCATTACCCCAAAGCGCGGGCGTATTTCATCGCGAAATTTCGTCTGGATCTGGAAAACGTTAATGGGGAGCTGCTTGTAGGAGTTCAGTTCACGGCGCATCAGATCCGTGATGACTTCCTCATGTGTTGGGCCAAGGCAGAAATCACGGTCATGACGATCCTTGAGACGCAAAAGCTCAGGACCATACTGTTGCCAACGCCCCGATTCTTCCCATAGCTCAGCGGGTTGGACAACAGGCATAAGCAATTCTTGTGAACCTGCATTCTGCATCTCTTCGCGAACAACCTGCTCCACCTTGCGCAAGGTACGCAAGCCGATAGGCAACCAGGTATAGAGTCCGGATGAAAGGCGACGAATCATACCCGCTCTGAGCATCAAACGATGACTCACAAGCTCTGCTTCAGCGGGGACTTCCTTGAGTGTTGATATGTAAAGCTGACTGGCGCGCATCTGCCTGCATGTTCCCTTACTGAGACTTGTCGGCATTCGACAAGCATTTGAGTGATTAATCTTTACGTATTGTAAGGTGAAATTTTGGGTGACAGCAAAACTCTTTTTTCATCCAGAGCCTTAAGGGGGGCTTTTTGCAGCTTCTGGTAGTGCCACGAGAGGGTGATATTGGCGCCTGATCACTTTGCAAACTTATCATTGAATGTTTAAAGCGCTGTTTTAACCGCTTTCCACGACGCTTGGTATAAGTCATGGGGCTTCAACAATGGAGATTCTTTCAAACACTATTGATGGACCCCTTGATGAGTGATCTTTCCGACCGGAATCCACCAAATAATAATCACTATAAAGAGCCTAGCCTGCATGAAGCGTCAGCGTCTGTGGAGAGCAACCCAGATGCGAGTGGCGATTACCACAGCGACACAATTCCCGCTGATACCCTGCAGTATGCCTGTGAAGAAGTTCGGCATGCTGTGTCTAACCCGCTTGTTTGGCACGAGTGTGGTTGGCAACCAACAGAGCACCGGTATTTGCCAGAGCCTAACACTTTCGAACCTTGGCCTCTGATTGGACAGACCAAAGACAGATGGGTGAATGACTACCTGTCAGATAAGTATTTTGAGCGTCATCATGAAACATCCCCCGAATACTTTACTCGTGGTCATTGTGTCGATCAGGGAATAGCACCCTCCGGCGTAAAACCGGAGAACCTTCCCTATTCGCTTACAAGAGTATGTGGTGAAAAGGGACTGGAAGGGAGAGGGCCTGATGAGAGGAGGGTAGAAAAGAGCGCGCCCAACAGGCTTTCATCTTCTTATTCAGCAAGGAGCAAGCAGTATAATGCTGGCCCTGAGGCTCTAGAGGTCTCTTGCGTGCATGCCGCAGAATCCCGGAGGGAGAAATACCGAAAGAATAGCGCCAAGGGGCAGCCAAACGATGGTTGTCATCAGATGGATTCTACCACAGTGTCTTTGGCCCCTATCCAATATCATGAGCCGCTGGGTGTGCTGGTTGAGAAGATGACCCCGGTGATCAAACTGACTGCACGAAGGCTTAAGGCACAATCACGTATTCCCATGCATGTGGATATGGAGGATTTAATACAGGCAGGCACTGTGGGACTGATTGAAGCCAGCCAGCGTTTTAATCCAAAGCAGGGGGCCTCTTTCGAAACCTACGCGATCAAACGTATTCAGGGGGCTATGGTGGATGAGCTGCGTTCCAGTGACTGGCTACCCCGGAGCCTGCGACGACACGCCCGAGAGGCAGAACAGATCCATAATCGATTGGAGCAATATCATGGAGGACCGATCCGTGACCGTGATATTGCGGCTGTAATGGAAGTTCCTCTTAATACCTATAATCGACATCAAAATGAAGTTCATAATTGCCAGTTGCTGGATTACACGGACTACGATCTTGAAACCTTCTTGCCCGAAGAAGAGGTCGAACCGCTTAACCGTTTGCTATCTGATGAATTGCATGGGTTGTTGCAATTGGCAATCGCCTCTCTGGACGATGAGCGTGAGCGTGAGGCACTAACACTTTATCGCCTCAGCGGCAATTCTCTGAGAACGATCGGTGAACGCATGGGGGTGAGTGATTCGCGTGTATGTCAGTTGCATAAACGGGCCATGGCAAAGATTCGTGCCTGGTTTCAGCAGTATTTTCCTGAGCTTGAATATATCGGCAATCAGAACCATGGCGATTCGACGAGCGACCCATCCGAAAAGCCCATTACGTATCGTACCTACTCATTCAGAGGTGGCCCCTTGCCACCACGCGATTAGTGATCTCTACCCTCTGAGCAGATGCTCCTGAAGGTCACTGTCGTGCTTGGTGATAGGCGAGGTCGACAGGTGGTTTCCGAAGTTGGGTAGAGGTTTTGAAGCTGAGTAGAGGTTTTCGAAGCCTACAGGAGTAGGAGGGCGAATATGCAGGGGCTCAGGCGGTGTGTGATTCAGGCAGGGAATTCATCCTTGAAGCCGATGTGTGTGATGTACACATAGAGCTCCTGCATGCTTGGGTTCTTGCATGCTTGGGTCCCTGTAGACAAAGAGCAAAGCTAAAATCGGGTAGTCATAGACCTGACATTATTCAAGAAATAATCACGCTTCCTGTGCACGAAATTGCGCAAAGAGTTGGTCTATCATGGTAATACCACGTTCACTGATGTTGAATCGATCCGGGCGGCTTAGCCATTCCTTGATCAATCCCATAATGGAGAAATGGAGAATATCGCCCATCACCACGGGATCAACATTGGGAGCCAGCAGCCCTTTGTCCTTGGCAATGACAAGTTGCTCATCGATCATGGCCTTGATGTCATCGACATGGGCATGCTCCTGACAGCGACGTGACAATTGATCAAAGAATTCGCAACGGTATACGAGAATGGTATAGACACGCATGATATGAGGTTCATCACAGCGCTTGAGCACGCGATGAATAATAGTTTTAAGGCCTTCGATTGGATCATGCTCTTGATAAGCGCTCAATTGCTCGTACATTTGTTCCAGTGGCAATCTGACGCGGACAACCAATGCTTCCAGCAGGGAGATCTTGTTATCAAAATGCCAATACACAGCGCCTCTTGTCATGCCTGCCGCACGCGCAATCTGCTCAAGCGACGTGCCTGATACCCCTCGCTCGAAAAAGATCTTCTCTGCCGTATCCAACAGCAGATTTCGTGTTGACTCGGCCTCAGCCTTGGTTTTGCGCGCCATTTGAATCTCACATCAAGAAAATAAGACACTACTATTTAATTTTATTTTAACAATTAAAGAAAAACACCCTGCATAGTGTAAATTGTATTTCCTCAGGTTTACATACATTCATGTCTGCATGTAAACTTTATTTTCATTGATGACTAATATGTTTGTCCAACTGGTGCTACGTTATGTGGAGTCTTACCGGTAGTCACTGACTTCTGTTACCAGGACCATAATGTCAAAATCTGGTGTCATCACCGTGAGATTGCTATTTCGATGCTGCTCAGATAGGCGTTTGACACTCTGACAGTGTAAAGCACGCTCTCGTTTTGTTTTACTGTGTGCGTCATGGAATGACGTTACCATCCGACAGATTGGAAAACGAAAAATCATGTTACAGATTAATAAATCCAAGCGTGTTTTGTGGGGTCTGGCGGGTGTCGTTGCACTTGCAACAACGGGCTGCAGTCATGGCAATGATAGCCAACCACAGGCACAGCAGCAGGCGCAGGCAAAACCTGCACCTGTCTTCCAGATTTCTCCCCAGAATATCGAGCTCAATAAAAGCTATCCCTCCATGGTCCGCAGTGACAATGCTGCAGCGGTAACTGCGCGCGTACAGGGCTTCCTGGAATCGCAGGTCTATACTCCGGGGCAAATCGTCAGGAAAGGGGCTCCTCTTTTCACGATTGAACGTAGTACCTATGCCGCTGCAGTCAATCAGGCGAAAGCCAATCTGGTTCAGGCACAGGCTAATCAGGTCACTGCACGCCGCAACTTCCATCGCTACAATGTGCTTTATCATCAGGGCGTGATCAGTGCCTACACACTGGATTCCTATCAAAACGCGCTGGATACCTCGTCGGCAACGGTGCAGGAAGCGCAGGCCGCACTCAATTCTGCCCAGATCAATCTGGACTATACGACAGTCAGGGCACCTGCCGATGGGCAAGTAAGTCTGAATAAAATCAACGTGGGGAATCTTGTTTCTTCGGGCACAGAGCTGGCAACCGTTACGCCAGTCAATCCGTTGGAAGTCCGTTTCCAGCTTCCTCAGGACGATGCCATGCAGGCACGCCAGCAGGAGCACATGAATGGCGCCCCGCAGATCGGGGTCGAGTTGGATATGGGAACAGGGAGTGGTCAGACGACTTTACAGGGTCGTTTGGACTTCATTGGCGATAATGTCAATACTGATACCAATACCGTACAGGCACGTGCCGTGTTCGATAACTCGCAAGGCGCGTTCCTTCCCGGCCAGTATGCGGATGTCAAACTGACCCATTTGCTGCGTTTCAATGCATTTGCAGTCCCTGAAATTTCAGTGACGCAAGGGCTGATGGGGCCGCAGGTCTATGTATTGGATGGTCAAAACAAGATTGCTTCCAGAACCGTCCAATTGGGTGATTTATCCGGGGACTGGCAGATCATTACCCATGGTCTTAAACGAGGTGATCGGGTAGTTGCAGGCGATACGGGTGGCCTGACAGTAGGTGAAACGATTGATCCTCAACCATTCAATGGCAATCCCAATGTCATTTCGGCTGACCAGAATACGAATGGTCAGAGTAATGACAGCGATCAGTCCAGCAACAGTCAGTCCAATAGTGATCAGTCCAGTAATGACTAAATCAATTTTGGTCTCTCTTATGACGCGTCAGGTATCTGTCCATCAGATATCAGTACCCCTGCCAGGAATCGGATGAACGGATGAACATCTCTTCGTTTTTTATTAGTAGACCGGTCTTTGCGACGGCACTCTCCATCATCATTGCTCTGGTAGGGGTAATGTCGATGCGGGCATTGCCCATTGCACAGTATCCGGATGTTGTACCTCCCGAGGTCATGGTAACTGCCAGTGATCCGGGTGCTAATGCTGAAACCGTTTCCCAGACGGTGGCTTCTGTATTGGCTGAGAACATCAATGGTGTGCAGGACATGTTGTACATGTACTCCACCAGCTCGAATGATGGTTCCATGCAAATGCATGTCAGCTTTGCTATAGGGTCCGATGGCAATATCGATACTGTTAACGTGACCAATCGCGTCCAAACAGCACTTTCATCGTTGCCGTCCTCGGTTCAGCAGCAGGGGGTCAACGTACAGTTACGTTCAAGTTCGATCCTCATGTTCGCGACGTTGAATTCGCATGAGTATGACCAAACGTTTCTGCGTAACTTCGCCACGTTGCATGTTATCGATGAGCTGAAGCAGGTATCTGGTGTAGGTGATGCCGAGGTTCTGGGAAGCTCAACCTTCGCGATGCGCGTATGGCTGAATCCTGACAAACTGGCTCAATACAACATCACACCGGAAGAGGTGAGTAACGCGATCTCGGCGCAGAACAGTGAAGTGTCTGCAGGTGGGCTTGCCAGTTCGCCAATGGCTCATCCGCGCCCCTATTCGTACACCATCCTGACCAAAGGGCGCTTAACGACGGCTAACGAGTTCCGCAATATCATTTTGCGCACGAATCCGGATGGTTCATCCCTGCACTTGGGTGATGTGGCGCGTGTTGAACTGGGTAATTCCAGTTATAACATTGATGCCAAAATGAATGGTGAAAGTATTGCGCCTATTCTTATCTCTCAGCAGCCTGGCGCCAACGCACTGAAAACGGCTGATGCGGTGAAGGCCAAGTTGGCATCACTTTCCAAGCGATTCCCCGCGGGTGTTTCCTACGATACGCCTTATGATACGACGCTCTTCATCAATGCCTCTGTACACTCGGTGACTGAGACATTTATTGATGCGTTGATACTGGTGGCTATCATTGTCTTCGTCTTCCTGCAAAACTGGCGTACAACAGCGATTGCCATGTCAGTGGTGCCGATTTCAGTCATCGGTACGTTTTCGGGCATGTATGCGCTTGGCTTTTCCATCAACCTGTTGTCCTTGTTCGGGATGATTCTGGCGATTGGTATTGTGGTGGATGATGCCATCCTTGTGGTCGAGAACGTCGAACGTTTGTTGGAAGATGACAAGGATATTTCTGTCTTCGATGCAGTGATGGAAGCCATGAAAGAAGTGGGTGGCCCAGTACTGGCAACCGCTTTTATCATGGCCTCCGTGTTCGTCCCTGTCGGTGTGTTGGGGGGATTGACGGGTGAGATATTCCGTCAGTTTGCGATCACGATCGCTATCTCGGTTGCCATTTCTGCTTTTGTGGCATTGACCTTTACGCCGGCGCTGACGGCTATCCTCCTCAAGCGTAAGCATGAATCCAACAATCCTATTGTCCGGTTGCTTGAAATACCGTTCAGAATATTCGATCGAATTTTTGATGCCATCACGCATGTGTACATGCTTGTCGTCAGATTCTTTGTCAGAATGTGGGTGATTTCACTGGCTCTCTTTGTGTTGGTGACAGCCGTTGCATTGTGGACCTATCAAAATACGGCTACGTCGCTGATCCCGCAGACAGACCAGGGGCTATACATCGTTTCAGTGAATACACCGGATGGCTCATCCGTTACGCGTACCAGTGATTACATCAGTAGTATCAGTGATCAGTTGCGTAAGCTGCCGGGTGTCAAGTACGTGACGCAGGTAGCCGGTTACGACATGCTATCGTCCTCCGCCAATACTGCACGTGGTGTTATCTTTGTCTCTCTGAAACCCTGGAGTGAACGCTCCGTTTCGGTAGATCAGTTGATTGGTCGGACGATGAAAATCGGTGCTCAAACGCCGGGTGGTTCTGTCATTGCATTCAATATGCCACCTATCATTGGCCTTTCAACGACCGGTGGACTTGAGGGCTATCTGACTTCGCTGGATGGCGCAAGCTCGTCTGAAATGCAGCAGGCAGTCTATAAGCTTCAAGCTGCAGCGAAGAAAAACCCGGCGTTATCGAATGTTTTCTCTTCATATGATGCCAATGTGCCGTCTTACATGGCGGATATCGATTACAACAAAGCCATGGCTTATGGCGTTGGGGTGAGCGATATCAATAAAACATTGGGTGAAACCCTTGGTAGCTCCTTTGTGAACTACTTCTCGTATCAGGGGCGTCAGTTCCAGGTCTATGTCCAGAACGACAGTGACTACCGGGCCACCGCCAATTCACTTGAAAACATTTATGTACGCAGCAGTAACGGGGCACGTTTGCCGCTATCGCAATTTGTAAACTTGAGACGGATCTCGGCCCCTAACACGGTTATGCGCTTTAACGTTTACAACGCCGCGCTGTTCAATGGTGCACCGGGTAATGGCTACAGTTCCGGACAAGCGGTGCAGGCATTGCAGGACGAAGTTCAGAAAACACTGGGTAGCCAGTGGGAGATGAACTGGACGGGGACCACCTATCAGGAAACTCATGCTGGTGGTGGAGCATCTTCAGCCATCATCTTTGGTATCCTGATGATCATACTTATCCTTGCGGCACAGTATGAAAGCTGGAGTATACCGATTGCTGTTATCACGGCTGTTCCTTTCGGATTCTTCGGTGCCATCATGGCCGTCGTAATGCGAGGGCTCTCTGTGAGCGTATACGTTGAGGTCGGGATGTTGGTGGTAGTGGGACTTGCAGCCAAAAACGCTATCCTGATTGTCGAGTTCGCACAGCAGCTTCGCCGAGACCATGGCATGAGCATTAATGAAGCTGCGGCCGAGGCTGGGCACTTGCGTTTCCGCCCGATCATCATGACTTCCCTGGCCTTTATCTGTGGGGTACTCCCATTGGCCTTTGCAACGGGGGCTGCAGATGCCAATAGCCACGAGATCGGTACCACGGTGGCCGGTGGGATGTTGGGCGTGGCTATTTTAGGGAGCTTGCTCATACCTTCCTACTACGCCATGATTGCTCACATGCAGGCCTGGTGGTTGCGCAAGATGGGCAAGGAACCTGTAGAAGGCAAGCGGGCAGAAAACGAGCATGATCGTAATGATAATCAGGGTGAAGGGGGGGCACAGCGTTCAATCGACGCACCCCGTTCACAGGATGATCAGCATCCGGATGCCTGATTCTTTCATTCACAATGAAACCGCAGCTCTGTGCTGCGGTTTTTTTTGACTATATTTCATAGTAGATTATTTCTAAATGACTGAGATGGCACTATGCTCATCCGTTGTATTTGATTGAACATGTATTTACAGCCCGAGTATGTTGATTCATCCGCAAGTGGAGTTAGGTGTGCAGATTCCTTCTATTGATCCCCCTCATCGTTTGTTGATGGGCCCAGGCCCTATCAATGCAAATCCACGTGTGTTGCGTGCCATGTCAGCACCGCTGGTCGGGCAATATGATCCTGTCATGACGGAATACATGAATCAGGTCATGACCCTTTATCGGGGGGTATTCAATACCAATAACCAGGCCACCTTCCTCGTTGATGGAACTTCTCGTGCCGGCATCGAGGCAGTGTTGGTTTCACTGATCAAACCCGGTGACAAGGTGCTTGTCCCCATTTTTGGTCGGTTTGGACATCTCCTGTGTGAAATTGCCGAGCGCTGTCAGGCCAACGTTGCCACATTGGAGATCCCATGGGGAGAAGTGTTCAAACCAGAGGCCATCGAAAAAGCTATCCGTGAAGAGCAGCCTTCGTTGGTCGCGATCGTTCAAGGGGATACCTCTACCACGATGTGTCAGCCTCTGGAGGAGATAGGCCGGATTTGTCGTGAGCACGACGTTTTGCTTTATACCGATGTGACGGCTTCACTAGCTGGCAATCCATTCAACATGGACGATTGGTATATCGATGCGGCGACAGCCGGGTTGCAAAAATGCCTGGCAGGCCCTGCGGGCAGTGCGCCGACAACACTCTCCGAGCGTGCCGTGCATCGTATTCGTAGTCGTGAAAGTGTTGAGGCAGGTTTGCGTGCGCCTGATGCGGATGCGTCGGGTAATCGAATTCTTTCCAATTATTTCGACATTGCGATGATTCTCGACTATTGGGGGGAGAAACGCCTCAATCATCATACCGAGGCGACCAGCATGCTTTATGCCGCACATGAGTGTGCACGGCTGCTGGTTGAAGAGGGCATGCCTAATGCCATTGCACGTCACAAACAGCACGGAGATGCCATGATGCAAGGCATCCGGGCTATGGGGCTGTCACTCTTTGGCGATCTAACGCATAGGATGAACAATGTGCTAGGGGTGTATATCCCGGAAGGGGTAGATGGTGAGCGTATTCGTGCATCTCTGTTAAACGACTTTGCGATTGAAATCGGTACCTCTTTTGGTCCCTTGCATGGCCGTATCTGGCGTATCGGAACAATGGGATATAACGCCCGCCGTGATACGGTGCTGACGACGCTCTCTGCGCTTGAGCAAGTATTGCGTCAGGCGGGCATCGCTATCACCGCAGGTTCCGGCATAAGCGCGGCACTCGAGTTTTACGAGGATGCGCACTGATGAAAACCGCACAGGAGGTCATGGCAGCCTGCGATGCGCTAGCGCGTATCAGTGCCTCGGATAGTGGGATAGAGCGCGTTTATCTTTCCCCGCAGCACCGTAAAGCCAATGAGCTGGTTCAGTCATGGGCAGAAGAGGCCGGTCTCAATGCGTGGCAGGATGGCGCCGGAAATCTATGCATGCGGCTTGAAGGGCGCCAACCCGGCCTGCCAGCACTATTGTTGGGTTCGCACTTGGATACAGTACCCAATGCAGGTCGATACGACGGTATTCTGGGGGTGATGATTGCCCTCAGTGTGATCGAACGTTTGAAAGATCGTGCGCAGTCACTCCCTTTTGCACTTGAAGCAGTGGGATTTGCTGATGAAGAGGGAACACGCTTTGGGGTGACCCTCCTGGGCAGTGCTGCATTGGCGGGTGAATGGCAGTCTTCTTGGTGGGATATCAAGGATGCGCAAGGCATCACCATACGAGAAGCTTTTCATGAGTTTGGGCTCAACCCGGACAATATCGGAGAGGTGGCACGTACTTCTTTCCTGCAAGAAGGAAACGATCCCAAAAACCTTTCCAGTGGTAATGCCCATCAGGTGATCGCTTATCTGGAAGCGCATATTGAGCAGGGCCCTGTACTCGAAGCGAAGAATGAAGCACTCGGCGTGGTAACATCAATTGCCGGTGCACGCCGTTTCGAAGTCCATGTCGAAGGCGAAGCGGGTCATGCGGGTACAACCCCCTTTGAGCTTCGCCATGATGCACTTTGTGCGGCCAGCCAGATGATTCTTTCGATTGAGCAGATGGCGAAAGAGAGCGACTGTGTAGCGACTGTTGGGCAATTGGAGGTGCTACCCGGTGCGGTGAATGTGATACCCGGCGACGTTCACTTCTCCATCGATATACGCAGTGCGGACGACCACTCTCGCGATACGTTGTGGAATGATATTGAAGGCACCCTCGAAACTCAGGCAAAAGAGCGCCGTGTCGGCCTGACGATTCGACAAACGCATTGTGCTGGTGCTCAGGGGTGTGCCGATGGGCTGCAATCTCATATTGCCGATGGCATTGAGCAGACAGTTCATCATGCACCCATCTCGCTTTTCAGTGGTGCCGGCCATGATGCAATGGTGGTTGGCAAGCTGACAGATGTCGGCATGATGTTTATCCGTTGTGAAAAAGGGTTGAGCCATCATCCGGCTGAATCTGTCGAAGAAGCAGATGTTGCTTTAGCTATTGATGCAATGGAAAAGGCCGTGCTCTCGCTCGCAGCCTCTTACAATCAATGACATCCTCTATCGATCTCTACTCTTATTGATATCACCTCTGCCTGCTTTGCATGATGCTTTATTGATATTACCTCTGCCTGCTTTGCATGATACTTCACAAGGCAGGCGTTTGTTCTTTCATTCACCACGACAGATATTTTCAAGGGTAGGCAGGCTGAAGTTTAGCGTACCCTCTAAGCGACGTTGTTCCATATCGCATCCTTTTGTATAACATGGCCCTTTATGTAGCTTCCGAAAACATGACGTTGAATCGAAGTGCTGTCAGTCCGTGGTGACGCGTTGGTGTAAGCGAATGTCCGCAATGCGATGCACCTGTTCCAATGCGGTAGGAAATTCTTCTGATGTTGGCTTCGACAATCGTTCTTTCAAGGCAACCAATATATGTTGGGCATTCAACCCGGCAACCGCGATAATGAACGGGAAGCCATGACGTTCACGGTAAGCCTTGTTCAGCGTTTTAAATTCTGCCTTGGTGCTTTCATCTACTTGGGTTAGCCCCGCATTGGTTTGCTCATCCAGTGAAGAAGGGGTGAGCGATTCCAGTTTTTTTTCACCCAATTCCGGATGGGCTTGTAGAAGCGCTAGTTGTTGCTCTTTTGATGCGTGATCAACGGTGTATTGAAATGCGTTTAACATCGATGTGAAGGTGTCGTACGGACGATATTGAAGAGCACCTTCGGCAGCCCAGAGTGAATGTTCGTAGAGATCACCGAAGGTAGCGATGAAGTCATCTTCAGTAAGTGTATTGATTTGCGCTAAGGTAAGGGATGTCATTGACGTTGGCATAATGGGTATCTATTGAGTATCGTGTGTTTGAATGTCATGTCTTGTTTTTTGTTGCTACTGTTGGCATAGCCCATCACACCGCATAACGACACTGAAAATCTACCTTCAAACCGATAAAACCGAGGAACGTCATGGCGAAATTAACAACTCACGTACTCGATCAGTATCACGGCCTGCCCGCTGCGGGTGTTTCCGTCACACTTTATGCTGTGGGAAGCAGCAAGCCATTGGCTGAAGCCAAAACGAATCAGGACGGCCGTGTGGATGTTCCGCTTCTTACTGATGCTCCTTCCGGCGACTATCAGCTTTCCTTTGGAGTCGCTGATTACTTCAATGGAATGGGGGTTGAATCTCCTTTCCTGATTGAAGTACCTGTGGCCTTCCGATTGAATGAAGAACAAAGCTATCATGTGCCGCTTTTGGTCACGCCCTGGTCTTACAGTGTCTATCGTGGTAGCTAGGTCGTTGGTAATGTGTATGCAGCCGGAACAAGTGGAAAGGCTAATTCACTCTGTTACGAACACCAATCAAGTAAAAGCTACCGTAGAAGCAGGCTGCTGTTACCGCAGCCTTATTTTACTCTTGCCGCTGTTCATGGATTGCTGACCGCTGGCAATACGCTATACGGATGCCCATGACTGTACAACTCTCTGGAAAGTTGTCATCCGTCTTGCATCGCGCTTACATTGCTGTATGTTTCACTATGCTTTTCACTTTATTCAAGCACTCTTCAGTCTGAGGAAGAAGCTGCAGCATATTGGCGCTCGCCCATCACATAAGTTGCGATAACGCTGCGATCATCTCCCAACATCATCAAGTCAAACATTTGCTCATCTAATGTCGGTGAACGCAAGCTGCGTTTGGTGGCAGCCAACGGCGTCGCTTGCGGGTCGAAGACGACAATATCGGCCTCTTTACCCTTTTCAAAATTTCCTACCAAATGAGAAATCCCGAGAGACTGGGCAGACCCGAGTGTCAGTTGATAAAACGCCTGCCAAGGCGAGAGGCTAACATCCTGTAACTGGCAAACCTTGTAGGTATCCTGAAGTGTTTGTAATTGTGAAAGGCTGGTGCCGGCACCGATGTCACTACCTAATGCGATCTTGATCTGTTGTTCTCGTGCCGCTTTCCAATTGAACAGGCCACTCCCCAGAAAGAGATTCGACGTTGGGCATACCGTGATACCGGCACCGGCACCCTTGATGCGTTGGCGAACACTGTCATTTATATGAATCGCGTGACCGAAAAAACAACGCTCCTGCAACAAGCCGGCACGTGCGTAAACATCCAGATAATCATCAGCCTCGGGGTAAAGCGCTTTCACCCACTCGATTTCATTAAGATTTTCACTCAAGTGTGTCTGCATGGCGATGCCGGGATACTCCTTAAGGAATTGTCCTGCAGCGCTCAATTGTTCAGGAGTCGATGTGGGTGCGAAGCGGGGCGAGAGCACGTACTCAAGCCTTCCCTTGTGATGCCAGCGTTCGAGCAGTTCACGGGATTCCTGAATACCGGTCACGGCGTCATCCAGCAAGGCGGGCGGGGCATTTCTATCCATCAGCATTTTGCCGGTCATCAGGCGCATATTGCGCTGAAGGGCGGTTGAGAACAGGGCATCCACCGAGTGAGCATGACTGGATGAAAACACCATGGCGGTTGTTGTGCCATGACGTAACAACTGCTGAATGAACAAATTGGCAACCTGTTCGGCATAGGCTTTTTCGGAAAAGCGTACTTCCTCGGGAAAAGTGTAGTTATTTAGCCAATCCAGTAGTTGCCTGCCATAGGAGGCGATGATGCCAAGCTGAACAAAATGCACATGTGCATCGATCAAGCCCGGCATAATCAGCTTTTCGGGGTAATGATCGACCTCAATATCGGCAGGCAGGATTGCCTGTAATTCTTCCGCAGATCCAATCGTATCAATATGACCGTTACATATCAGGATAATCCCGTCTTCCAGATACGCGACACTTCCTTCATGCGGTCGGGCATCATCCCCTGGATCACGTGTGAAGTGAAGAATAGGGCCTCGTATTGCTTTCAATGACATGGGAAGTTCCTTGAGGGTTATCTATACGTTTCAGCCGTGTGGTGCGTGGCAGCGTACATGGGAACTCCTGATGGATACCTGCTCCCATTTGATTAGACCGTGTTATGCCAAATAATGTTCGATAGGCACGCTTTCTTTGGCTATGCCTATTATCGGTCAAATACTCTGTCACTTTAGGGAATGATACCCTTTTATTGATGATCGTTATATTTTCAAGGGGCATTGTTCGAGTTGGTGGCGAACGGTTGTCACCACTATCTTTGACTGATATCGGCCATTGGCATCAGTTTTGCTTTAGTTATACAGCATTTGTATTCAGCAATTATATACTCACGTCGTCATCTTGATATCAGGGTGAAGGCAATTGATGAACAAGAGGTTTTAACATGCGTGTTGATGATGCCGTGTGGGTCACAAATAGCCCGTCACTTATTTCTTCGGGCGAGGAGACTTTGGGTAAAGGAGAGCTTAGCGGCTTGCGGCTCGCAGTGAAGGATCTATTTGATATAAAAGGCGCGGTAACCGGATTCGGTAATCCGGATTGGGCAGCAACGCATGAACCTGCTGAACGTACCGCTACCGCTGTACAAAAACTACTGGCAGCGGGCGCAACTTATGTCGGAAAAACGCAAACGGATGAATTGGCCTATAGCCTGAATGGAGCCAATATTCATTATGGTACGCCGGTTAATCCAGCCGCTCGTGACCGTTTGCCCGGTGGTTCCAGTTCAGGTTCAGCTGTTGCCGTAGCGCTGGGTGAAGCGGATATCGGTTTGGGCACGGATACAGGGGGCTCCATCCGTGTTCCCGCCAGCTATTGTGGGCTTTATGGGTTGCGGCCGAGTTGGGGCGTTATTGATATCAGCGCTGTGCAGGCGCTAGCCTACCATTTTGACACTGTGGGGCTATTAACACGTGATGTAGATGTGTTGGTACGAGCCGCCGATGTTTTGCTGCCGAACCAACCTGTGGCTCAGTTCTCTGAAGTTTGTGTCCTCGAACCGGAAGGGGTCGATTTCAGTGCCGACATGATTGAATCCCACCTGTCTTCATTGGGTTTGAAGGCCACGTCAAAGCCACTTTCCGCTGACATGATGGCGCGCGCCAGTGAAGCTTTTCGGGTGATACAGGGGCGAGATATCTGGCGATGTCATGGCGATTGGATCACGCGCGTTCATCCCCATATAGCCCGCGATATCAAATCACGTCTGGATTGGTGCGCTACCTTGACGCAGGAAGACGAAAATAAAGCGATACAGGAGCGTAAACGCATTGTAGAGTGGTTGAATGAATCAAGTCATCACGGTGAACGGCTGATCTGCCTGCCCAGTACACCAGGGGCCTCGCCGTTATTAACGTTGACTGGCGAGCCGTTGGCCGCTTATCGCACCAGATTGATGGGAATGACGGCATTGGCCGGCCTTTGGAGTGCACCGGTGGCTGCCTTGCCCTGGCTTGAGCAGGAGGGTGCGCCTTGGGGCATCTCTCTGATGGCAGCCCCCCATAACGATCGTAGCTTGATAACCTTGCTCAGTAACTAACCTTGCTCAGTAACTAACTTTGCTCAGTAACCGCTGAATTGTACAGCAATTCCCTTATTAAGCCCTCATATTCGTCTCTTTTGGTGAAGATGAGGGCTTACGATCTGTGCCGATATCAGCGCATCTTACACTATGCGTCTTTTTGAACTTAAGGCACGATAGGTCAAGCATTTATCGGGACTATCTTCTTGAGCCAATCTACGATCACATTACCCAGCACATGTTCTTTCTATTCTTTTGTTCTTTTGACCGAACGAAGTGTTCATGTTGCCGGGAGCTTGTGGCACAGTGAACTTGTGCTTGTCAATGCCGATGACCGCTAGATTACCCTTGATAGGGATGATGTTTTATCCAGTGTTGGGCGATATCGCTTCGTTTGCAGACCCAGACACGATCATGTTGTTCAATATGATCAAGAAAACGCTGAAGTGCCTTGAACCGGCCCGGGCGGCCAATCAGGCGTGGGTGTAAGCCGATGGAGAGCATTTTCGGAGTTTCGCTGCCTTCTTCATAAAGCACATCAAAAGCATCCCGCAGGTAGCAGAAAAACTGTTCACCGCTGTTAAACCCTCCCGGGCTGGCAAACTTCATGTCGTTGACATCCAGTGTGTAGGGAACCACTAGATGCGGCTTGCTTTCCCCCGAAGAAGTCGTGACGGTGGTCCATAAGGGGAGGTCATCACCGTAATAATCGCTATCGTAAAGAAAACCGCCTTGTTCTATCAGTAAACGGCGCGTATTGGGGCTATCCCGACCGGTGTACCAGCCCAGAGGCGGTTTCCCTGTTAACGAGGTAATGATGTCGGTTGCTTTTTGCATGTGCTCACGCTCAACTGCTTCAGAAATAGTCTGATAATGCAGCCAGCGGTAACCATGGCTCACGATCTCATCGCCACGATCTATCAGCGTTTGGGTTATTTCAGGATTAAGCTTCAGTGCCAGGGCAACAGCAAAGGCGGAGACTGGAAGTTGACGACGATCGAATTCACGAATAATACGCCAGAAACCTGCGCGTGAACCGTATTCATACAGGGATTCCATACTCATGTGTCGCGCTGGATAGGATTCTGCTCCAATAATATCCGAAAGGAATGTCTCGCTTCCCTTATCTCCATGAAGAACGTTGTTTTCACTCCCTTCTTCAATATTAACGACAAATTGCACCGCAATGCGTGCATTACCCGGCCACTTTGCTTCTGGAGGATGACCTGCATAGCCCCGCAGGTCACGCTGCACTGTTATGGGCTGTGATGATGTAGTATGAATCGTCATGGGATTTCCTGTTTTCACTATTCTGTTGTTATCGGTTAAGTAAATCAGGCAAGAAGGGAATTAGCCAGTGGGGGCTTTACCTCAACCGTCTTCGTTTGAATATTAATTTCGCGCGCATATGGCTATGTGCGTGCCAGATCCCGGTAGGGACCACTCAGCGTTTTCTTGGGTGGTGCAGCACGGTCACCTGTCTTCGCGGGCTTCAGACCCAAATGTGCCAATCCTTCCAGCAGCTGAATGCCAGCGGCCACGCCATCAATCACGGGTATTCCTAAAGAATCACTAAGCTTTGATGTCAAATCAGCCATACCCGCGCAGCCCAGTACAAGCGCGTCTATCTCATCTTCAGTGATCGCCTGTGCGCAAGCATCCAATAGCTGCCGATATGCCTCTGGCACAATATCTTCCAATGTAGCGACATCCAATTCACATGCGCGCAGCCGGATACAGCA
>Ga0157360_1000198_pt1 | contig 26545 bp, 34 predicted proteins | sample AttlaeALBM1_FD_111483 | JGI IMG/M metagenome (GOLD analysis project Ga0157360, IMG submission 111483) | Fungus gardens microbial communities from leaf cutter ant in Ribeirão Preto, State of São Paulo, Brazil - Atta laevigata ALBM1 | ecosystem: Host-associated > Fungi > Mycelium > Unclassified ...
GGACTTCCTGAAAATAACAGGTTCAGGGCATGAAGGGAGTATGACGTCTATTCATGCCGGTTCGGCAATGGAAGCCATCGACGGCTTTATTACGCGCTGCTATGAAAACCCACAATGCGCACAACTTCCATATGCCTTTATGTTACGTAAGGTACTGGATAGCCTGGACGTTATTGTGAGTATCGATCTGGACGGCAATATCCGCCGAATGAATGATATTTATTTCCGTCCTGTACATCGAAAAGAATATTTCGAGGCCATGAAATCATGATAAATGTAAAGCACACCATCTTTATTACATCATTACTTTGCGGATGTTCATCTCCACCGCCGCCGGTGCCGGTGGAATGGGACAAGCCCTCCACCTCCGTTAACAGCACAATGCCACAATGGGATGATAACAATATTATCATCCCCTCAAGAGAAGTTAACGGGCAATGGTCAGCTGTAATACGTGCAACGAACTTTGACGATACGTTATGGACGCCAGCAGTTTTTTACGCCGCTGCGCATTCTCCAAGAATTGTTATCAGCACCCCATCAGGTGATAACTTCTTTAAAGCTAAAAGCTGGCTTCGCCAGCATGGAGCAAAAGGAGTTATCGAATATCAGCCAGCATTGAATTGTATCGCATGCAGTGAAACGAGCATTTATTTCTCGCGTTAACATCGGATAATAATCAGGAGTTAAAAATGAAAAGAACCGTCATTTCGGCTGCGTTGTTATGCCTGCTTGCCGGAGCGCCATTTTATTCTTTCGCAGCTGACCCGTGCAAAGTTGCTTTTTGTATGTATGGAAAAGCAACAGGAAATAGCGGCGGAAGCGAATGCAAATCAGCTGAACGCGACTTTTTCAATATCGTCAAAAAGAACAAACACGGCTTTCAGCCAGGACGTACATTTGATGCCCGAAAAGCATTTCTTGGCGAATGTCCTGACGCAGGGAAAGAAGCAATAAACACGATCCTATCCAAATATGGACGAAAACGTGGAGGCTAAAATGAAAAACCATTCATGGTTTATTTATTTCATCATTCTCGGACTTGCCGCATATATTTCTTTTATTTACGCATTCCATTAACAAAACAACCAACCAAATCAAAAAAAACATGGAGACCAAAAGTGGATAATTTTAAATTAATGATCGTAATCATACTGCTTATCTTGTTTGTCATTTGGTCATCCTTTTTCTTTATCGAATCCTTTTTCAAAAGCATCATTCACTAACACACTTAAAACAGGAGTTAGAAATGAACAATCAAGATTTATTTATTAAAAACATCAACTCAAAAGAGCAGGACAGAATTTCAGTGAAAAAGGTTGTGGATGAAATTTCAAAGAGTGCTCATCGCGGATGTGGCCTTTATCATGAGCTTTACCATTCACGTTTACTTAACGAATTACGAAACCATACCGAATACCTTGATGCAGTCGACGCGGCTAAACTGAAAGATTACGCTGCGTCTCAAGGTCTTTATATTGACGATGAATCAATTCGCGCAACTGAGGAGGCAGAAGCAGCATGCTGGCGAGAAATACGAGCCCAGCAAGAGTAAACACCCAGCTAATCTAGCCAAGTACGAAGCCGGAGCCGATGGTTTTAGGCTTCCTTATTTCAGGCTTCAATTTCGGAGAAATTGTTAAGACGTGAAATAAGGAAGTGGAGCGCGGAAAGAAAATTCAATTTCGGAGAAATTGCTAATTTTCAGCATCCGCGCCCACCTGCGAACATTCGCCCACAGCGAATTGAGCAGGCCGGGGGGAGCCGCAAAAATTTTGCCGCCCCAGCGAGCAAAAAGGCACGCCCACGTGCCGCTTTTTGTGGGGGGCTTGCCCCGCACACCGTCGCAGCCAGGTGATATTTCCCGCCCCAGCGGGGAATAGCACCGATTAGGCGCGACCAACCCCTTTAAAGCAGCGTTCCGATTTTTACGAGCTTGCGAGGAAAAATCGGCTAAACGCAGCGTCTTAAAGGGGTTGGTCGCGCGTAGCGCGCGACGGTGTGCCGCTTTTGACGTTGGGGGTTTTGGCAGGGCGTCCAGCCCTGACATTACCCCCATGTATCATGCAGTGAGGGCGTCCAGCCCGACCGGAATGATACACGCCGTTGCCCGTCCTGCGCGGGTTTTGGGGGGAAGACGACCACTGGTCGGCTTTTTCCCGAAAGCTCGCAGAACGGGCATGAGCGTCTCTGACGCTCATGATCTTTTAGGGTTTTATGGGGTCGAATCATGGAGTCATTGTATGGAGTCGCGCCGCGACTCGATGCTTTGACTCCATGACTCGCCCCCATTCTTCTGACATTACGCCCGGAGCAAATAACATGGGATCACATCTGGTGCAAAGACTGAATGGCTTTGCAGACGCCTTTTCTGTTTTTCTTTTATGGCTGCAAGACAGCCCGGTAATACTCTCAATATTGGCGGGGCTAACGCTTCCTTTTATATTCCACCTGCCGAGGGAGGAAAGAAAAAACGCATCCTTCTGGCTAAAGTGTGTAGCGTGCGCGTCTATCTTCTTCTTTATTTTCGGAACAATATCACCACTTACCATACAGGGCTTGAGCTACCTGTTTAAAGTTCTCGATAACAATATTATCTTTAAGCCGGTACTGTGGGGGTTGACGATTGCATTCACCTTTATCGGTTTATTTTTCCACATAATGACGCGCAGATTACTGGCAGGAGAAATCGACCACCTTAAACACAGGATGATTAAAAAGAGCAAGCTGGAAAGGAATACCAGAACAGACGTAAGAGAAGTAAAGGACATGCTTCCTGACAGCATCACATACAATCCACTTGAGTATATCGACCTCTCAAAAGGTGTATTCATCGGCCTAGATAAAGATGACCAGCCGCAATATATAACCGTTAAAGAGTTTCAGTCTCAGCATGCAGATATGATAGGTACAACCGGTTCCGGTAAAGGCGTAAGCGCCTCCGTCCTTCTTTATCAGGCAATTTTATTAGACGAAGGTGTATTTGTTGAAGACCCGAAAAATGATGAATGGGCTCCGCACGTTCTCCGTGAAGCCTGCCGAGTTGCCGGGAAAGAGTTCACACTGATAAACCTTAATGACCTTAATTTTCAGCTAGACCTTTTAGCTGATATTAACCATGAACAACTGGAAGAACTTTTTAACGCAGGCTTTAGCCTTGCGAAAAAAGGAGAGGGTGCAGACTTTTATCGAATCGCTGACCGCAGGGCAGCAAGAAAAACATCCGCCATTTATGAAAAAGGAATGACGCTACGCGATTTATTCAATACCGACTTTGTTAAATCGCTGGAAGAAGATGTCCCGGCATTCTATGGTGAACTTGAAGAAATAGCGCTCGTTAACTCAATAAATGCCACATACGGCTTCTCTCTTAAAAAGATATTTAATGAGGGCGGCTGCTGCTACATTATTGGTTCAATGCGCAATCAGAAAATAATTTCTGCTCAACGTATGATACTTACACGGCTGATTCAGATCGCCGAGACACGAGACAGGATAAAAGAGAAGCCCCGGCCAATTGCCATTTTTCTTGATGAACTTAAATATCATCTTTCACGTCCTGCCCTGGAAGGTTTAGGCGCAGCCAGGGATAAAGGAGTGCATATATTAATGGCTCACCAGTCACTTAAAGACCTTTATGATTGCCCCGCAGATCTAGATGGTGATGCCGTCGCCGGTTCAGTGGTTGAAAACTGTAAATTCATGCTGGTTTATCGTCTGCGCGATCCTGATACAGCAGAGTGGGTAGCAAGAATGACGGGCTCTATTCTGGTTGATGATGAAATGAGGAAGGTCACGACTGATATATCTCTTACTGAGAAAATGGATACTGACAGGATGATAAGGCAGGCGGAAAGATACTACATAGATTCAAACATGCTTCTTAACCTTCCTGAATTCGTTGGTTTCGTTTTCACACAAAAAGACCTGGCAAAAGCTACCAAGCTTTACCATATACCAGTCAAGAAAAAGTATATGAATCTTCTTTCCTTTGAGAATAAATCCGCAGCGCCTGCCTTTAATGAAAGTGAGCAGGAAAGACCATCTATCGATTTGTGAGGAAAAAATGCTTATTCATGACGTAACGGAAAGAAAAAAAGCGTCAGCCAGTAAAATGCTTAGTCTCCTGAGTTTCCTTAAGGAGGAAACATATTCCGACTTTAATACGCTGCGTAATGTTCTCGGATTCAGTAAGAACGCACACAGCCCTTTATATAAGATACTCAACCGCGCTGTAAAAGAGGGTTTCATCATCAAGCATGAAATCCCTGGTATAAAACAAAAAATAACCATATGGGGAATAACAATGCAGGGGCTGGCAATGGTAGTCACTGCTGATGATCACGTTTTTCCGGGTTATTTTGAACCCGGAAAACTCAAGTACTGGACTCTTGAGCACCGGCTCCTTAACCAGCGTGTGCGAATCGCCCTTGAGGAAAAGGGCGGGAAGAACTGGATTAATGGTGATCGGAGCGAATTTAAGGCGCGTTATCCGGGCGTTCGCCATCGCCCCGATGGAATTATTACGTTAAACAGCGGGGCAGTTGTCGCAGTAGAAACAGAGCGCTCGCTTAAAACTCGCGCTCGCTACATCAACATAATTAACAGTCATCTGGCCGCCAGTGATGCCGGACGCTGGCACTATGCCATGTACGTTGCGCCGGATGAGAGGATTAAAACCGCCCTCATGAGGCTTTTTGACAGCATTAAAACGGTCGTCAGAAACAGTGTTCCCGTGCCTTTTGAAGGTAAAAACCGGGAAATGTTTCTTTTCCGCACCATAGATGAACTGGAGCAAGCAGCCGCCAGCGGCGGCCAGTGATTATTTATATAAATCTATTTTTATAAGGTGCGACTACAGAAAGGTTAAGTTATGGATGTCTGGGACTACTTTGATTCAGCCGAGAATACGGCAATATCACGCACTCGTGCGTTACAGGAACTGAAAAAACACGGAGTCAATGATATTGATGAGTTTTATGCAGATATGGGCGACTGTGATATTTATCGCGCCCAGGATGTACTGCGCTGGCTGGGTTACTGAAACAGAGTAACCGCAGAGACAGTTTAAGGCTTGAACAGGAGGCCAGACAGCATAGAATCTGGCTGTGGTCTGCATCAAATCCGGTTGAGCCCTGGAAGTGGCGCAACCAAAACAAATAGAATCATATAATTCTATTATACGTATTTACCTGATGGGCGAGGGAGCTATGTTTTTAACAAAATTTCATCCACTGACGCATAAAGTCGATGCGTTGATCATTCGTGACCTGAAACAGTCGATGCCTGTGAAATACTGGTTATTTCGCCTCGCGGAATGGGCGGCACGTATTGGGATTCTGGGCTTTATTTGCGTCTTTATCTCTTATTTTGCGATGGGAGCCCTTATACAGCGCGCAGGCGAACCGGTGCCGCCATCGCTGGCCGAGGTATCAGCAAGAGCAATCATCGCGCTGCTGACGCTTTTTATTGTGGGTACGATTACACGGGGAGCCCTGTTTTCCGACCTGGAGAAGAGAGTGAATGAGAAGAAGTGGCTGAACGATATGCGGTAAGGCCATCACCCGGCATAGATGCCGGGTGACCTGATGTGTCAGTGATGTTTTTTCCAGAACTCCTGGTAAGCTTCAAACAGCTCGCCATGCTTCATATCATTAGCCGCAGCAATCGAGCGAAACTCGCGTTTCAGCTCCATATCAATATACAGATTCAGCTGGGCTTTGCGCCCGTCAGCGCTTTTCCGGGTCGGGTTAAATCCGTGTTCGGTGTCCTGCTGGCTCGGTGGCTCGCCTTTGGTGTTGCGGGGTTTTGCTGGTACGTTCGCCATAATGTCACATCCTATATAAATATAATTATATTATTATATGCTATTGCGTCAGTGTTGTCAGTCTGTCGATAACGCCCTGCACAACGTCATCAGCTTTCTGACGAGGGCCAGGAAAAGGAGACTCAGTAAGCGCCAGCCCCTTATCCTGTGCCTGACTGAACGATGTCAGAAACGGGATGGCGCCAGGAATGACCGGCACACCGCACGGCTGCAAATATTCTACGGCAGCTCGATATTCACTCTCACTCTCACTGACCCCCGCAAAAACCACCGCCATTTTGTCTGTTGAATGCCCCTTGTTTCGCAAGGCGTTAACAGTCGTCACAGTCGTTCTGAGATCATCCACGCTAAACCCTGTAGGCAGAACCAGCAGATCAACAATGTCGATAAGGCTGAGTAGTGATTTGGTGGCATATGCCGCACTGTCTATGACAATCAAATCCCACTGGCCTGACTCTATCTGTTTCTTTGCCTGAGAAACGGTGCCACAGCCCTGGATGGTTACCGGCGGTTCAAAGCCATTACGCAAACGGCGTTGCCCCCAGTCCAGGAACGACCCTTGATCGATATCCATGTCCAGGCCGAGGACACCCCACCCCGCTTTGGTGTATTCAGTTGCGATCGCGCGCGACATCGAGGACTTTTTCACGCCCCCTTTCCCGTTTGCAAGAGCTATAACCAATGTCATGGCATCTCCTATAAAAATATTTTTATATAAAAATATGTAATACAGCAAGTCTAACCTAGGCTTTATAGTCAGTAAATATATTTATATAAAAATATAATAATATTTTCTTCGTGCGCGCACTAAAACCATTAAGTGAAAACCAACCACAACCGAGATCAACATATTGTTACATTCAAGTTGAGAAGTAGGATAAATCTGATATATGTGAGTGTGGTTAATTATCCGCCTAATGGCTTCTAGTGAAAAAATGTAAGGGAAGAAAATGAGCACAGTCCATCAACTACTTTGTCTTGCTAAATCATGGAAAAATGGGGGATTTTGCATTGCTGGAAAAGATTCTAATAATCAATGGATAAGAACAGTAACAGCTAATCCGACTAACAACGCGATATTCAATCATGGTGATGCCATCAAGCCCCTCGATTTTTTCCAAGCAACTATTCTTAACCCTGCTCCTCAAGGGCACCAGACAGAGAACTGCATCATTGATGAAAGTGTGTTTTTTAAAGTTCTTGGGCATTGTGACGTTTACGATTTAGGTAATTATGTAGATAGGCCAGCAGACCTATGGGGAACTGGAACAAGCAGTAACTATGGTGTAAATGACAAAATTATCATTGGGGAGAGAGTGGTTAACAATTCGCTCTATTTGATCAAACCTGATGATACAGTGATAGTACAGATGCAGAACGAGTATGGTACTGATAAACTAAGGATAAGTTTTAACTATAATTTTGAGGAATACTTACTGACAACTACAGATATGGGAATACAAAATTATTTCAGACAGGAAGGTAATAGGTTAAAAGAAGGTGAGATAGAAGAACTTGATGGTGTCACCTATCTAACTATCAGTCTAGCCGAACCACTTAATGGAAGCTTATATAAAGTAGTAGCAGGGGTATTTTAAATGAAAAATGTCAAAATACATACGATTGGTTTTACAAAAAAAACAGCTGAGCATTTCTTTAATGCATTAAAGAAAAATGGAGTCATACGTATAATAGACACAAGATTGAATAACTACTCACAGTTATCGGGTTTTGCAAAAGCAAAAGATCTTGAATTTTTTTTAAAAAAGATATGTGACATAGATTATATCTACAGATCAGAATTAGCTCCAACAAAGAAAATCCTAGACGATTATAAAGATAAAAAAATAACCTGGGAACAGTATGCATTTGAGTACCTAAACCTTATGGAACAAAGACTTATATCATCCAAACTGTCTAGTATCGATGTCGATAATGGATGCCTTCTTTGCAGTGAAGATAAGCCCCATCATTGCCACAGAAGACTTTTGGCAGAGTATCTAAAACAACAATGGTCAAACCAAAAAACTGAGATCAATCATATATTATGAGTGTGCTTTTTTTAGAATACAGCAAGGAGTTCAATTGCTTTAGCAAATTCCAGAGGAAATTGAATTTCTTGACTGAAAACATAAATATTTCAGAAATAATCTTCATATCTGACCCAAGAGGTTTTATAAAAAAATTTGCAGAAGATAAGCAACTCATCATTCGTGAGGTGATCTCTGCTGAACAAGCCGAATATGCAATTATTTTTAGAGATAAACGTCAAAATATAGGCGATTTTAAATTAACTAAGAATGCTAAAGTAAAAGTTGTGCTTGTAAGTCTGACGTTGGTTGTCAATAAAGATAAAGGCGATGAATTTGATGTATATATAGGTAGAGGCACGATATGGGGGAATCCATATCAAATTGGTATAGACGGGGATAGAGATGAAGTAATAAGAAAATATAAATATGATTTTGACAAAGGTTTTTTAAAACCCTTTGATAATATTGAAAAAAACTCCTTACATCTCAAGGGGAAGATTATCGCTTGTCATTGCAAGCCGTATGCATGTCATGGGGATGTCATAGCTGATTTTATAAACTCGCTTGATGACGATGAATGATATTTTGTACAGTTCTTATTCGGGCAAGTGCTTTCCTGATAAGTTTTGTAGCGTTAGTGGAAAAAAAGAGCTGAAAAAGCTAAATGTTATAAATGTTATAAATATGCTATAAATTAACAAAAATTTAACATCGTGTTTTTATAGCTAAAATGTACATAAAAGTTATAGAAAAAGCCTTTTCGACTATTAAATGAATCAAGAGCCATCTTTTTGAGTACAAAAACCCCTATTTAACATAAAAGGCATTAACGGCACCGCTTTTAAGCGGCCGTTCGTTAAAAAAAGGGGAATTGGATAGTCTTTTTCCCGGACTCGATAAAACAACGGGATTGCATTTGTGCGGTATACCATTTCACTAAATGGGATAAAATAAATCCAGCATGGTCACGATAACAGGCGGACATAACAATGGGCATACCTACCCTGCCGGGCTCTGTATTTTCAGGTATCGTACGGACAGCAGAATACTTGCTTAACCGAAAAAGCAGGCAAAGACGCGAGGCAGAAGCAGCGTCACAGTTGGTCAGCGTGCTGGATAGATTCGTTGTGGGTTGTGATGCGGTGGCCACCGATAACGGTTACCCACCCTTTACCAACCCTGAATCTTACGATTACCGTGAACGAAATCTGCAGTGTGAGATGGTCCGTTTGGCCGTGCCTGATATCCCTGGTAGGGAGTTATTGCCCCTCAGCATCAGTGACAGAGTGCGCGCCATTGAAAGCCAGCAAAACGACACGTCCAGAGCACTGATGGAAGCACATGAGTGTGATGACGGCTCGGGCGATGGTTTTTACGCCAAGCGGCAAGAGATTTTTTCGTTTCTGGGATTTAAGGCTGTGGAACTCACACGGGAGCTGCGTTCGGCCTACCGCTTGTCACCTTCTTCCATTGAACACCGGGAAAGAGAAAAACGCATTGAGGAAAAACTCAGGTACCATGACGGATTCAGCGTAAAAATACGCAGAATAGAACAGCGTATCGCCCGAAAGGCCAAGATTGCTGCCGGTAAGATCACGTAGGAAAAAAATGGGCTTAATCGATTTTTAAGACAATCTTTCAAGGCTTACATGCGTTTTCGTTCCACTGAGCATCAGACCCCGTTAACTCTTTCCCCACAAAAAACCGGCAGACGTTCATTCATGCCGGACGCTGCCAACCCCCAAGAAGAACATAACATTCATTGCCTTTAGTCTGGCCTTCATGACAAACCCCAAGAAGAAAGCCGAATACCCTTTCGTCACACTTCCAGCTGACAGCCCGCACGAAGATACGGGGGCGAGCTGCGGATAGGCTGACTGCGAAAACTTTTCGGGTATGCGCAAGTCGTGACGCAACAATTTTGGTGAACAACCACCATGAGGCTTTGGCTATGAAAAACTTTTACCGGATTTACCAGACAACCCTGTGCGCCCCGCGCCTGTTCCTAGCGGATGTGTTGATGCTGCTCGAGTTGTGGGAGAAGCTACAACACCTATTTCCCGGCGGGGTTGTGCACTGAGCCGCAACGGGTTCACAGCTTAGCGTTGGGTGGTGTTGACCTCACAAGTCCGGAAGAAAAGATGACAATGCAGGTGATTGCAGCAGTTGCAGAGTTTGAGCGTGACTTGTTATTGGAAAAGACTCACTCAGGTATTAAACGCGCCAGAGCGGCCGGTAAACGCTTTGGCCATCCGCCTGTACTGGACGCGGCACAAGAGCGGTCAATACTTCAACGTATTGAGCCAAGGGTAAGTGTAAGTAGCACAATAAAGATCTATTTTTAAATACAGGGCGAAAAGGCAGCTACGAAAAAGTCTCCCGTAGTTGCCTATTTAGCATAAGATCATTGTGCGGGAAATATATTTTAATTAGATTATTTTGATTTTTGGAAGCACCTCATCCATTACCTTTACTCTACCTTTTTCATTGAGATGATAATAGTGCCAATTAGCTGATTTAGCTATAGCATCAGCTCGTATTTCTTTCGATATGGCCAGCAAATCTGTATTCATCCATGAGAATATCCCTTCATCAACGAATTTATTTGATATTAGTTCATAGTAACTATTCTTTTTAACGGCAACATAAAGAGGGTATTTTCTTTCTATATTTTCCGCCAAGCTATCAAAAGATATTATTGAAAAATCATCTCTTTGCTGATTTCTAATCAATGAAGTCTTAAGGGCATTCCCCTCATATTCCGACCTACGTCCATGAACCAATACGTATTTGAAGTAGAAAGGATTCCTGGCCATATGAGCTGGTTCAATAAACCCTTGCAACGTATTGTTTTTAAAGTGACTTTTATTGGAATCTTCATCAATCCATGCTCTCCATGTGTTTATTTGCTGCAGCGCGGCATTAAAATCCGCATGGAATTCCGTGGATTTTTCCTTGAAATATTTTGAGGATGGCTTTTCAATTTCAACAAAAATCACATTCCAGTTATCTGAGCTTTTTGCTAGATATACGAAATCTGGTTTATAATCACTAGATAATGGTAACTTTCTAAAAACTGTACAAAAATGAATCCCATGATTTTGCTCAAACTCTCTTGGGATAAACATAGTATTATTTTCTAAGTAATTTTGATAGACTTGTTCTACTTGATTGCTATCAAGTAATTGAAAATATTCATTTCTTTTCTGATCCGCTTCTTGACCATTCATGTACATAGCAGTTCCATCTTCAATTAGTTGGAGTGATATTTTGAGGAACCGAATTTTAGCGGTTAAAAAATATCTATCACGCCACGAATCGGTTCGGGGTTCTGTAACATTAGGATTTCCTTTCTAAATCATACCATTAATTCAATTTTATTTTACCAAAATGCTGTGCACAAGAAAATATGCACAAATGACTACGGTAAAAAAGGTCAGTGATTGTTGCACTAAGCTTTGGCGCAGATTACTATAAACTGCATGGCAATTTATAGTTAGTTGCACCGAAGGAGGAATTGATGTCGGCCATCGTAAAATCAATAGACCATACAGCGTTGCAAGCCCTTGCACAGAGCGGAGAAATCCGTGAAACCGAAGCTGAAAGTACACCAAAAGGTTGGAAAGTTATCGTGCAGCTGGGGCGTGAGCGTCGAGAATTAACCGCACAAAGAAGCGGACAGGCTCGTATTTTTAAAAGGTTAGATACAGTAACTAAGTACCTAAATGAAGCCGGTATTGAAAAATTTAGTGTAAATACAACGCATTATTCGCCGACTGCTATTGCAACAACTCTGCGCCCTGATCGTTCATCTGCGATGAAAGATGCGCATGAAGCTGCTCGGTATGACGCGTGGTTTAAGGATCAAGTGCAAGAATCAATAGATGATGAATCACCAGTTTTCTCGCATAAGGAAGTAAGTGCTATGTTCGATAAGAAAAAAGCAGCCCTTATGGCAACTATGAGCCCCGGGGAATTATCACAATTAGAAACGATGCGTTCAGCCCGTAAATCAAGGAGATAAGCAAGGATGCTGCTGCCTATTACATGGAAAAAACGAGCAGTAAACGATCGTAACAGAATTTTTGCTTCTTTAGCTAAGATAAGCACTATTTCGGCAATATTGTTGGATGATGAAATAGGGGCAGCCCCTCAGCTAGCGCAGACACAACCGAATATGCACCGCCCAGGTCGTAAACCTGGAACCCGTGAGATAATAGTTAGAAGCTCTTGGATTATTGTCTATCGGAATGTCCCCGTGTCTAAGCCGACGCGTTTGGAGATTTTAAATATAATAAGTACCCGTAGGGATAGAGATCGAATCCGTAGACGTGTCATAAGAAAAAGGCTATAGGCTTGTCTACTGTGGATAACTACGTTAATAAAAGGCTTTTAATTCACTTTTTCAGAGGCGGCGCATTATAGAGTGATGCATTTTAGAGTCAAGCAAAAAGGTTGATATTTATTGAAAAGCGAAATAGGATATCTCTGTCAAATGTGAAGCACCTTGCTTTGGTTTGGGTAGCCAACCCTCACCAGACAACGAAAAAGCCCAACCTAACCAGTTGGGCTTTTTCGTTCTTCTTCATGCGCCATATGTTCAGAAAAATGACGTCGCCTTCAGTGACAGTGACAAGCATCTTTTTTTTCAAAGTGAATAAGGTACAAATTTTTTTTTGTAAATTTATAGGAATAATCATATTTATAGCGGTGCTAACTGTGTAAACATATTATTTTTCAATATCTTGCGTGTGTTTTTTTGTCATAACATTGTGGCATTGCAATGCTTATGTCTTACGAAATATAATCAAACCGGTAAATACGTAGGTTATAGCGTTATATCTCTGGCTGTGGATAACAGTGGTGCTGTTCCCACAGTGCCTTAACCAAAGCACGGTGCTTCACATTTGACAATATGAAGATCCGGACTGACAGAAAATGGAAAGGTAAAGTTCGGCCACGTGCTTCTTTTATGATTTTAGGAGAAGCGGCTATGGTTACTATCGTCATCGAAAAAACCATCATGAGCCTTAAAGTTCTGATCACTCTTTTAGAACTTGCTCGTATCCTCTTTAAATGAATGTAGTCCAAAGCTACCGACCATACAGTCGGTAGCTTTTTTATTGATGCAACCTTACAAACTATTCTGGCCTGCTTCCCACAAATTAACACACCGCGATGTTAGTAATGTCTTCATAAGCCACATGAGGATATGGCGTTTTTCCGACGAACAGCAAGGCTGAAGCCGGGATGTCTGCCCGTGAACTCTGCCGCAAGCGCGCCATTTCTGATGCCACCTTTTACACCTAGCGTGGCCTGCTCCTTGGATTAGATACAAGTGTCAGCAGGGGGCAGTTTGGTTGACTACTGCCTGAAAGAAGATTTAAGGACTGGTGAGCAGTGCGCAGCCAGTCCACTGTATGCGCGTTAGCGCATGAAAGTCGGTGCGCCAGGCTTACATATTCCTGAGCTGGTAGGCCGACGAAGCCCGGCGAAGCCGGTAGTGGATCAATAGGGATCATCAATCCATCCCTTACCCTGCTAAGCTATACCCGCTAAAAGCAGCTCAGGGACTTATGTGCGCGGTCGGAGTGGTCACGACAAGGCTTTGCCGCAGTCGTGGCGTATCTCCGCGTTAGCGGCTCGTCAGAGGCGCTTACGAGCGTGTATGAATGACTATCCGCTGTCTTTGCTGACGCATCCGGCGTTGCCGGATTTGTCCAATCCTCCGACGGCTAACAGGCAAGCTGTTATCCCTCGTCGGATTCCCGTTTAAATGCCCCGCGCTTTAGCGTGGGGTGCTATCTCTGAGGCGCTTGCGCCGCTGCCGTTCAGTTATCCACTTACTCAAGGGGATAACAGTAATGTTTCTCTTTTTGGTTTATCTTTTATTACGTAAGTAATTAAAAGATAAACCAAAGAGTAATTGCACGACTCCGTTTGCACTTCATAGTTACTTACCCACAATCTGTACCGCGCTTTTCCAGCAGGTTTATTAAATCTCGTCCATCGAAGCACCTAACCGGTGTCGAATGTGTCTGACCTAGCCTTTTTCAGGTTGTTTTTTAGACGGTCATTTACTCAGGATGTGCGAAATTCCCGCCAGTTAAGGCGGTCAGTGGGAGCCATTTCAGGCTGTGGTCGGTGAGTAGTATTCCTTTTTGCGTTCACGAGCTGCCTGGCGCTTGGCTTGCATCCTGGCGAGTCCGGCCATCGCTTTGCGCTTCCAGTTTTCAACCCTGATAGCAATGAGGCGGCTGTCCCATGAGGTAATCATTTCCTCCGGGTCGGCCTTAAGCAGCCTGGCGCGTTCGCGGTACACCTGTTTGAGCGGTATGCCGAGGATGGCGAAGAAATCCTCTGTTACCTCGATATGCTTACACGCACAACGGGCATCATAGGGATTGAACTGCGCTTTCTCGGTGATAATAGCATTGAGCCAGAAGAGGCGATCACATCCACGGCTGGCACGTGAAATCGACTTATGACCTGCGTCACTGTGCGTTGCCAGACCGGCACGTTCTGCCAGCGTTTCAAGGTTATGCCGGGTCTGCCAGTCTCTTAAATCGAGATCGTCGAGGATAGCCAGCATCAGCTCGCATAACGTTTCGATACCGTATTTATTAGCTTCATTGACCCAGTATCGGTTATGCCGGATGCGTCTGCGGAGCTCGGCCTTGATTTTGATGCGCCCGGCAACGGTCGCCAGCGCCTTAATCCACCGATTCAAGAAACGACGACGCCTACGTGAAGTGACGCTGTAACAAGGGGTCTGTTTTGCCACGCCTGTTGGAGAGGCAAGAGGTCTTAATGAGAGGGTTTTATCACTCACGCCCGCCTGTACTTATGGCGGTGCAAAAGGGTTGTGTTAGGTTATGCATTTGCTATAATCCTTTGCAGGCACCCAGCCTGCTTTATGGCCCCCTGATATCTGACTCTTCCGCCAAGTTGATGACAGATTTCGGGGGGTTTTTGCATTCAGGGGCTTAGCTTTCGCTTTTACCCCTCTCCCTGGACGCTATTACCGGGAACGTCCAACCCGCATGAATTCTTAAGCCGTCCGTAAATTACCACGGCATTACATTATGATCAATTATCTCGCCTAAACAATGCGATTTTCCCGACAAAAATCATCAAGTTGTATGAATCTCAATAAACTTGAGATTATGAATGACAAATCTCCGGCTCACTGTAACCACTATGTTTTAAAACAGATAACCCCTGATTCCTGCACAAATTTTTGTGTGGGAACTAGGGGTTGGGCAAGCGAAGCGCGGCAGCTTGTTTAATCTGTTTGCTCCTTCAGGCAATCTGAAAGCTTGGAGACCAGCTTCCTTGCTTCTGCCATTTGTTCGGCCATTCTTTTTGCCTCGAGCTCAATGCCATCATTCAAATCCTTTTTCCCGCGATGCATTTCGAGGAGAAGGTGAGCAGTGAAATCGTTCACTGTGTAGAAATAGTACTCAGGATAACCAAGCGCCTCAGCCACACGGCATACAAAATCAAAAGGTGGTACAAAACGGCCAACCTCATAATTAGATATTCTTGAGCGAATATTTACACCTTCTATTCCTGCCAACTCAGACAGTTTTTCTTGAGATAAACCAGCAGCTTCCCGAGCTTCACGTAATCGTTTTGGCACCATAATTCATCACCTTGTATCGTTTTTCAAAACATACAGGGATGGTCTTGCTTGGCGTGTCCATATATACAAAACAGCTTGATTATATGAACATCAATGTTATTATGCCTAGAGGTTTTTGATATTGACACACAAAAAACACTGTATAAAAATACAGTTATATTTTATACAGATGAGCTATGAGTACGCGTTTTAGGGTTTATCAACCTGAGACGGCGGAAAATGGGGGCTTGTGCCTTTAAGGGAGGATCTTATGTATAAATGGTATGTTTTATACTGCAATTCTCAGGATATTCAACGCATTAGCCGCAGGGCTGTGGACTTAGGCGTTGAGGTCTTCTGCCCCCGTTACATTAAAGTTACGCCCCGCACAGACTGCCGGGCGGTTCGCCAGGAAGAAAAGCCGCTTTTCCCTAGCTATCTCTTTCTGCGATTTGACGTTAGTGTTGTTCACACCTCAACCATCACATCCATTCCGGGTGCTCATGGTTTTGTCAGCTTCGGTGCAGCACCATGCACCGTGCCTGAGTCGGTGATAACAGCGATTGAGTGCGCGCGCCTTATGGCACTTAATCCTGATGAAGACGTTTTCGAATGTCGGAATATCTCACCGGATTTGTTGCTCAAAATTCAAGAACTCTCTCAGATACGAACACCGCTCCAACGCCAGGTTGCCTTTTCAAGGCTACTTCAAAACCAATAAGACTAATCAAACATACCCCCTCAACACCGCCGCCTTACAAGCAGCGGTGTTTTTTTCATAGGAGTTTTCATCTCATGCCGAAAAGCGTACCAGGCAAATCAAGTACGGCAGTGATTTACATTGGCAAAGGCCGATATCAGGACCTGGCTAAACACGCCCGCGAAATCAGCTACCTGTCTGAGGCCAATATCCGACCCAGTACCTTTCTCCACTATCTGATCGACCAGTTCAGCGATCAGGCTCATTCCGAGCTGCTTAAGCAGCTGCTAGCAGATAAACAGAAGGAGTAATTCATGCGTAAACCAAGCTATCACGTGTACGTCACACAAGAGGTTCCCACAGGCGACAACGGCGAAAAAAGCACGTACTGGACGAAAGTTGGCGCGGCTTTTCCCCATAACGGAAAACCGGGACTCAACATCATGATCACGCCCGGTATCTCCGTTTCAGGAAAGCTTGTGCTGCTTGAGCCGAAGGATGATAACGACGCTCCGCAGGGTGCCCCCGTCAACTAACGTTGTGAGGCTTCCATGCTTTCCACCTCAGCATTTCTGGCGGTGGCAATGCAGTGTGCCGCCACCGTACACCCTTCCACATCGCTCGATGTGGTAAGGGTCGAATCAGGATTTAACCCCTACGCCATTGCAGAGATAGTCCCCAAGCCAGAACGACAGCCAGGCGATAAGGGCTTTATCACTCACATGCCAACAAATAAGGAGGATGCGCAGCGCATCGTTACGCAGATAGAGGCGAAAGGCCGCCGCTATTCTGTCGGACTGATGCAGATCACCAGTACCAATTTTGATACCTACGGCGTCACGGCCAGCGACCTTTTCAATCCCTGCACCAACCTTTCTGTTTACGAAAAAATCATCACTGACTGCTATGAGCGGGGCGGCACCCTTAAACGGGCGCTGAGCTGCTATTACTCCGGCAATTTCAACACCGGGCAGCAGCCAGAGACGGCGTTAGCGAAAACAAGTTACGTGCAAAGGATTGGCTATTCCCCGGATAAACCGCGCTATGCCGTGCCAGGCACTAGCGAGGACAAGGTTTCTTCACCGGCAACCCTCACAGCGGTTCCAGTGGAATCGCCCCCAAGTCAGCAAGTTATCTGGCCTGCCACGGTTGTGCGCGGCGTTCCCGCACAGCTGCGACAGAAAAAATCACCGGCTATTTACTACCCCGCGAAGGTTATTCGCGGAAGTCGAGACATAACCAAAAACGAGGAAGACAAATGAATATGTTTAAAGCGCTCACCCGTGTTTCACCTTCACTGGCAGCGTTGGCGGCCAGTCCGGCATTTGCGGACGGGTTTACCCGTGCTAACACGGTTGGTCAAAAAATCGCTACAGGGCTGCACGCTCTGGCGGCAATCACTATCACCATCGCTGTGATCTGGATTGGTTACAAAACTCTCTGGAATGGCGACAGCCTTAAAAGCTGTGGCTATATCGTCATTGGCGCGGTTCTGATTGGCGGGGGCAGTGAAATCGCCGCTCTTCTTATGGGCTAAGAGGCTGCACATATGGCAAAGCTGCTTAAGGCAATGAAACGCCCGGCGGCGCTGTGGGGGGTGCCGATGGTGCCCCTGCTGGGTGTCACTGGCGTAACCATCATCGTTGCTATCTGGACTTCTGTTTCCCTCCTCCTGTTGCTCCCTGTTGAATTTCTGGTGATGAAATCACTGACCAGAAATGAACCGATGCGGTTCAACCTTATCGCCGTATGGCTGAGAGCCAGGGGAAAACCAGTAGCAAATCGTTTATTTGGCGCAACAACGTTTATGCCGGTTGAGCATGAGCCTGTTGATATCACGGAGTTTATCGACGCCATGAAACTAAATCAGAGTGCCACTATCAGGAAATACATTCCGTATTCCTCGCATATCCATCCGAATGTGGTTCGCTCACCCAAAAGTGACCTCTACTGCACCTGGGAGGTTATGGGTACGCCGTTCGACTGCGAATCGGAAGAGACACTCCAGATTGGCACAAATCAGCTACACGGGCTTATCCGTTCGTTCGAAGGGCTGCCGGTCACCTTCTATGTCCACAACATCCGGGAGCAGTTTACGGACTCACTGCATAAGGAATCGGGCAATCCTTATGCCGATAAGATCAGCGAGCTCTACTATGCCTCGCTAAAAGATGCGCCATTCCGCCGGAACCGGCTTTTTATAACGGTCTGTTTCAGACCGTTTGTCGGGCTGGAAAAGGCGGAGCGCAAACGCATGAAAGACACTGAAAAGCTTAAAGAGCTCGACGGTGCATTACAGGAAATGCTGGAAATCAAAAGCACCCTGGACACAGCGTTTTCGCGCTACGGTGCGCGTTCTCTTGGCACTTTCACCGAAGGTAAGGCGGTGTATTCGTCTCAGCTGGCGTTCTATGAGTACCTGTTGACTCACCAGTGGCGGAGAGTTCGCGTTACGCGCACACCGGCGTATGACGTTATGGGCGCTGCGGCGCTGTTCTTTTCCGCTGAATCCGGCCAGATTAACCACGTCAGCGGCACAAGCTACTTTCGTGGGCTGGAAGTTAAAGAGTTCTCAGAGGAAACGGGAACCGGGATGATGGACTCCCTTTTGTATGCGCCGTGTGATTATGTGATCACACAGTCGTACACCTGTATGTCCAGGGAAGAAGCGAAAAACGCAATCAAGCGCACCCGCCGGTTGCTCATGAGCTCAGATGATGATGCGATTTCCCAGCGTCTCGATCTGGATGTCGCGCTAGACCTGCTGACCTCGGGAAAAATTGCCTATGGTAAGCATCATTTTTCAATCATGGTGCATTCACCGACGCTGGACAGCCTGGTCGCCGATACCAATGAAATCAGTAATGCCCTGAACAACATCGGGATAACGCCGGTTCCGGCAGAGATATCGCTCTCAGCGGCCTACATGGCGCAGCTGCCTGGTAACTACAACTTGCGGCCACGTAAAGGCGAGCTGAGCAGCCAGAACTTTGTCGAGCTGGCCGCGCTCCATAACTTCTACCCTGGCAAGCGCGATCATGCGCCGTGGGGTGATGCGATGGCGCTGCTGCGTACACCGTCCGGTGATGGGTACTATCTGAACCTGCATAACACGCTCGCCGATAAGGATGAGTTTGACGAGAAGAACCCGGCCAGTACCTGCATTCTTGGTACGAACGGTTCAGGGAAAACTATGCTGATGACGTTCCTCGAGAACATGCAGCAGAAATACAGGCGGGCAGACAGCTTTTCGCCTGATGCCAGAACCAAACGGCTTACGACTGTTTACCTCGATAAAGACCGTGGCGCGGAAATGAATGTCCGGGCGCTTGGGGGGCGTTATTATCGGGTGATTAGTGGTGAAGCCACAGGCTGGAACCCGTTCTCATTGAAGCCAACGAAGCGGAATATCAACTTCATCAAGCAACTGATGAAAATACTCTGCACACGTAACGGCGCGGCCATCACGCCACGTGATGAGCGTCGAATCAGCGATGCTGTAAACGCCGTAATGAACGACGAACCGCAATATCGTGTCTTCGGCATTACCCGAATGCTGGAGAACTTACCTGAGCCGGCTACGAGAGAAGCCCAGGAAAACGGCCTGAGCATCCGTCTTTCTCAGTGGGCGCAGGGTGGCGAGTTTGGCTGGGTGTTTGATAACGAGTCTGACACGTTCGATATCAGCAACTGCGATAACTTCGGCATCGATGGTACTGAGTTCCTGGATGATGCCAGCGTTTGTGCGCCGATATCGTTCTATCTGCTTTACCGCATTACCAGTCTGCTTGATGGTCGTCGCCTGGTCATCTATATGGATGAATTCTGGAAGTGGCTGCGTGACCCGGTATTCAAGGACTTTGCCTATAACAAACTGAAAACCATCCGTAAGCTCAATGGGATGTTGGTCGTGGGTACGCAGTCGCCCCACGAAATTATCAAGGATGACATCGCACCGGCGGTAATCGAGCAGTGCGGTACGCAGATCCTTGCGGCCAACCCCAGCGCCGACAGGTCTCACTATGTTGACGGCATGAAGTTTGAACCAGAGGTATTCGACGTCGTTAAAGGGCTGGACCCGCAAGCCCGCCAGTATGTTGTAGTTAAAAATCAGTTCAGACGTGGTGACACCAAACGCTTTGCAGCACGTGTCACGCTCGATCTCTCCGGGATTGGCCGTTACACGAAAGTCATGAGCGGCGACGCCCCTAACCTCGAAATCTTCGAATCCCTTTACCGCGAAGGTATGCAGCCTCATGAGTGGCTTGATTCCTACATGGCTAAGGCACTCTGATAAAAGGAGCTCCCTATGAAAACACGTTTTCGTGCACTTTTTTTCGTCTGCATGATGGCAACCCCTCTGGCAAATGCCGGTATCCCTATTCTGGTTGATGCTGACCCGATGCGCGAGTCGGAGTGGCTCAAAGAAGCGCGGCGCTGGATGGAAACGGCGAAGCACTACCAGAGCCAGATTCAGGCGTATAAAGACCAGCTGGCAACCGCAACCGGCGCGCGCAATATTGCTGATTTTGTTAATCAGGCCAAAAGCCTGTCAGCAGACCTTGAAAGGCTTCGTAAACCCGGACAGGCACTGAATGACCTGCTGATGTCCGGGGGGTCTTCCGGCCAGTTCGATGAGCTGTACGAGAAGTACAAAATATTCAACACCTGCAATACCGGCCAGTCCGGGAGTTATGCGGATGTCTGCAAACAGGAGGTTATTAACAAGGCTGTCCAGCTGGAGCAGACAAACGACATTCAGCGTGAGGTAGATAACACGCTAGGAGAAATAGACAGGCTTTCTAACCGGATCGCACTTTCGAAAGATTCGAAAGAATCTCAAGACCTTGCAAACAGCATTCAGCTAAAATCAGTCATGCTTAATACGCTGACCAATCAATGGGAAATGAGCGTAAAGGCTGCTGAGAAGCGTGAAAAGCTACTTCAAGAACAGCGTATTAAAGCCTGGAATCAGCAGCAAATAAATGCGCCGACGCTAAAGTTCCACGAATGAGGATTTAAAATGCAAAAAGTTACAATCATCGCAGCCTTAACCTTAATTACCTTAATTTCAGGATGTAAAGAAGAGGCTAAAACCACTAAATGGTATCGGGATCACCCTGATGAATTAAAAGTTGTTTATGAAAAATGTCAAAAGACAGGCGACGCATCTGAGAACTGCAAAAATGCTAATGAAGCACATTTTCAAATTCAGCAATTAAACGCCCCCACAATGAAATTCCATGATTAGAGAGGTTCAAAATGGCTGATTACGGTACTTTTGAATTCATAGATAATCAACTTATAGGGGGGATAACAAAAACCACTCAAAGCCTGATGATGGACTACTCGCACATGATGATGGGGCTGGCTGCTATGTCAGCCACCCTTTATATCACGTGGCGCGGTTATCAGACCTTAGCAGGCAAGCTCTCCACGCCAATGGAAGATGTGGTCTGGGACATCATGAGGATGGCTATCATCCTTTCCTTTGTAGCTAACGCCGAGGGTTATCTTGATGGTGTAATTGACGCAATTAAAGGATTAAAGGAGGGGTTTTCAGGCGGCGATAACATCTGGCAATTGCTCGATACATTGTGGAATAAAGCAAAAGTATTAGGCAAAACTTTACATGACATGGATAACTCCACATATGTAAAAGATGAGGGAATGACTGCTCAGTTCTATGTCTGGCTAGGCATATTTGTATTGATGATAATCACGGCCTTTGTTTCTATGGTGGCTGAGATCATGATAATACTGCTGGGTATCACCGCCCCCGTTTTCATATTCTGCTTAATATATGGATTCCTCCGCCCCATGTTTAATAACTGGCTACAAAATATATTTGCAGCCATTTTAACAATTCTGTTTTCTGCGTTATCAATGAGGCTTGTCATTACCTTTATGACTAAGGTATTAGACCAAACACAAGCAGGCGCAGCCCAATCCAATATCGTTGAATTAGGCGCACAAGTCTGCATTGCCGGTGTTTGTGCGGCAATACTGGTTTACATCTCAGCCAAGCTAGCCGCAGCGCTGGCCAGTGCGAGCGCAACGGTTTCCATGCAGGGGCTTGCTGCTATGGGGATTGGTGCGGCTGCCTTTGGTGCCGGGAGGCTGGCCGGGGGCGCAACGAAGCAGACAACGCGATCTATTCGGGACAATATTCAGGGCTGGAAAGATGCCAGTGCAGGCAAACCACCCACTCCCGGAGGCGGTGCAGGTTACAACGCATCGAAAGCGCGTAAATATGCTATCGAGCAAATGATTGCCCGTAATGAAGCCCGCAGGCTGGCACAATCGCGGGAATCAGCAGTGAAAAAATTCAACAGTTAACCTCTCAGATATCGCTACCTCAATCTAAGAAAATATAAAAATATTTTCATAGAAAAAATCGGTAAGGACATGACTTATGAAACGCTTGATTGCGCTGGCTTTGCTGTGCGCGCTTTCCGGCTGTGCCCGGAACTCACTTCCCCCTGCCTTTAGCGGAAAGGGCGAACCCGTAAACACCCCTCAGATTATGGCGGAGCTGAACAGCCATGAGTGAACAGAAATTAATTGCTGATTCCCGCAGCTTTGAACAACGGGAAATCAAACGCGACAAACGCGCAGCGAAAGCCGGTTTCGTGGTGGGCGGTGCGGGGCTGCTGATCGCAGTTCTGGCCGTCGCTGCAATTCTGGTGATGTTGCCCCTTAAAGAGACAACAGTGGAGCTGGTTACTGTGGACAATCATACCGGTCGAACGCAGCACATAACCCGTGCATCAAAAACCAGTATCACGGCTGAGGAAGCCTATCAGAAAGCGATGGCGGCTAATTACGTGAAAATCCGCGAGCGCTACGTCTATCCCTCCCTCCAGGACGATTACGAGACAGTTCAGAAGTACAACAGCCCCGAGGTCAACAATGACTATCTGGCGTTGTATGCCGGTAAAAATGCCCCGGATAAGGTTTACAACAACGGGGCTAACACGGTGAAGATTGACATCCTGGCCAGTCAGATCACCGATGGCACGGCTCCCGATAAGGTCGCCACTATCCGGTACAAAAAGACCATCCGCCGCCTAGTTGATAACCAGACCCGTTACGAGTACTGGGATGCGCGTTTTACGTTCCACTCTGACCCGAATAAAGAGATGAGCGACGAAGATCGCGAGGTTAACTATTTCGGCTTTACCGTCACGAGCTGGCAGACAGACCGTGAAATCCGGGGAGGTGAATGATGAACAAGATTACGCCTGTATTCCTTGCGCTGATGATGTCCGGCGCGGCGTGGGGGGCGGCGATGCCGCAGGCAAGCCGTTACGATGCCAGGGTTCAGCAGGTTATTTATAACCCGCAGAACGTAACCGTCATCAACACCAAGCCCGGTTTTATGACCACGCTCGTCTTCGACAGTGACGAGGCTGTTATTGATGCCAAACCAGGCTTTGATGAAGCCTGGGAGGCTAAAAAAGATGCCAACCGCGTGTATGTTCGTCCGGTCGCGCTCCAGCAGGGAGCGCCAGGGCAGGACGGTAATACTGCCCAGGTCGTTATCCCACCCAACAGCCAGGACTGGCATACAAACATGCTGGTTGTCACCACCAAGCGCCTCTACAACGTCGAGCTGAACGTTATCGATGATAAATCGGCTCAGCAACCGGCTTTCCAGGTCAGCTACAGCTATCCCGGAGAGGCGCGTTATAAAGCGAACCGGGAAGCGTCGGCCAGACAAAAAGAGTGGGAGCAGAAGCAACAGGAAGCCCACATTGAGAAATCACTGAACTCGGCGCAGACGCCCCGCAACTGGGATTACACCAAATATCCGGGGCAAGGGAGTTTCAGCATTGATCCTGACTTCGCCTATGACGACGGGCGATTTACGTTTGTGGGCTTCTCTCCGGCCAAATCCATTCCCTCAGTAACTAAAGAGCTGAACGGCAAGGAACACACGGTAAACACCGGCATTCAGAAAAAGGGCGACTACACCGTCCTGGTTATCCAGGAGGTTACGCCGCGTCTCGTGCTTCGCTCCGGGAATGCCGTTGTGGGGCTGGAAAACAAAAGCTATGGCCGGGTTCAGGCTCCCGATGGTTCGACGGTATCGCCAAAGGTTGAACGGGTCGAGAAGCCTGAAAGCAATTAACTTATAAAAATATATTTATATTTTTATATAAAGGAAAACTCCATGAAAGATGAAGACCTGATTTTGCCACCTGATGAACATCAGGTGGCACCGGCGCAAGCCGGTGATGATGTGGCGGAGCTCGAACGCGAAGCACGGGCAAGGAGAGAGGCGGCCATGCTCAACGAGCAGGACGACGATGAAAAAGACCCGGTACAACCTGCCGTCAATAAACTGAAAAAGCGCAAGCGCGGAAAAATGACAGCCTTTCTGGCGCTTGTCGCGGTTGCCCTGATTTTCCTGACATGGGGCGGGAACTGGGTATACCGCAACTTTCTCGCTCAGCCTAAAGAGGAGAAACAGCAGGAGCCTGCACCGCAGACAAGCCAGAACGATTATCGCAAGCGTAATGATCTCGGGATGGCCACTGACACCGGCCAGCAGGAACAGCCCCAGCAGGACAACAGCCAGGGCAGCACCGAGGGCAACAATACAGCAGGTACGGGACAGGCAACACCGGCAGCCCCGTTACAGCTCGATAAGGCGCGTTTCCTGGTGCGCCGTGACGGCGAGGCATCCTCTCAAGGCCAGGTGAAAACACGGCAGCAGGAGATGGCGCAGCTGTCGGGCGCAACCGGTACGGACGCCACGGCGTCCGCTCAGGCTCAGACTCAGACTCAGGCTCAGGGGGAGGGGCAAGGGCAAGGGCAACAACAAGATGCGACCGCGGCCACAACCGGACAAAGCCCCGCAGCGGTTCGGCGCATCCCGTTTAATCCTGATCTCTATATTCCTGAAAACACCTCCATTCCGTGCTCGCTGGATTATCGTTTCGTCTCTGACCGAGCCGGAAAGCTGCGCTGTACGATCACAACCGACATCTGGAGCGCCAGCGGTAATACCAAGCTGATTGAGAAGGGCACCTCTGCAACCGGCATATACCGGACAGGCGGCGATGATGGAATGAGACACGGCCAGGGGCGGGCGTTCGTCATCATTACGAAACTGCGTACCAAACAGAAACCCTATCTCGATATCCCAATGGTAGATACAAACGCCGCTGGCGCACTGGGCGAGGCGGGCATGGATGGATGGGTTGATAACCATTTCGCCGACCGGTTCGCCGGGGCGCTGATGGTCGGCATGATCCCCGATGTTGCAGCGTGGGCATCAAACAGTGCCGGACAGAAGGACAGAAACACGGATTACACGGAGAACAGTCGGCAGGCGATGGCGGATATGGCGAGAACCACGCTTGAGAACAGTATCAACATCCCGCCCACGCTCTACAAAAACCAGGGGGAAATTATCAACCTGATCACCGGACAGGATGTCGATTTCTCCAATATCTATACACTGAGGATGAAGGAATGACGGCTACTAACATCTCTCTAGACCGCTATAAGCAACGGTTTTTTGGTGATTTCCTTGAGCTCCCCGGACTCACAGAAATTGCTGTAAACCGTCCTGATGAGCTGTTTACCAAAATCAATGGCGTGTGGACACAGCACGCCGTTTCTCTCAGCTATGACGACTGCTATAACTTTGCCCGCTGCCTGGCAAAGCATCACAACGACAACATAGAGGACATCAAGCCGGGGCTGTCGGCCACGCTGGAATCTGGCGAACGCTGCCAGTTGGTTGTACCTCCGGCATGTGAGCGCGGCACGGTCTCTGCCACAATCCGAAAACCTTCGAGGGTACAAATCCCGCACCAGTCATACATTGATGCGGGATTTTATAATCGTGTAACGGGCTCTGAACAAACCGAAACACACGATGCCGAGCTAATTGAATTGTACAATACAAAAAACATTCCGATGTTTATGGAAAAGTGCGTTGAATACGGGAAAACCATTGCGGTTGCAGGTGAAACGAGCACCGGGAAAACGACCTATATGAAAATGCTGATAGGTTATATCCCGTTAGACCTCAGGATCACAACAATTGAGGACAACCCCGAAATTACGTTCTTTAAACATAAAAACTATGTGCATCTTTTTTATCCGTCTGAGTCATCAGACGAAAAAGGTTCGATTGTTACGCCAGCGAGTCTTTTGCGCTGGAATTACCGGATGAACCCCGACCGCATTTTATTAACAGAGGTCAGGGGAGCCGAAGCCTGGGACTTCCTGAAAATAACAGGTTCAGGGCATGAAGGGAGTATGACGTCTATTCATGCCGGTTCGGCAATGGAAGCCATCGACGGCTTTATTACGCGCTGCTATGAAAACCCACAATGCGCACA
>Ga0157360_1000199_pt1 | contig 26418 bp, 26 predicted proteins | sample AttlaeALBM1_FD_111483 | JGI IMG/M metagenome (GOLD analysis project Ga0157360, IMG submission 111483) | Fungus gardens microbial communities from leaf cutter ant in Ribeirão Preto, State of São Paulo, Brazil - Atta laevigata ALBM1 | ecosystem: Host-associated > Fungi > Mycelium > Unclassified ...
GGAAAAAGGGCCGCAGACGATCCATCTGTTCATCCGTCAGCCAAAACAGGTCGCTCATTGCCAGTCTCCTCGCAGAGCCTGAATCAGATTTCCACAATCAAATCAATGGGTCCTGAGCCTAAAGGCAGAGCGCATTACGCTATGTTTTCAATCGAGTATTGGTTTCGTGTTCCAGTTTATCTCGTGCTGTGTAGTGCTGCGATTATTTCTACCAACCGTCGGTTCCATATAGGATTTGTAACTATTGGCCTGCTTTACGAAATTTCATGGATTGTTCGCCATTTTGAGAAATTATCGTGAGCTCTGACGAGCAATAAGGAAGTAGGGCTGTTTCGTGTGTAGAAAAGGATGACATAAGAATTTTTACAGCGAATTTTGTCATATAATTAATGCAGAAGTCAGCTACTTCAGCGGCCGGAAGGTGCTTGGGCTTGGATTCAAGGTTCTTTTGATCATATGGATTCCTATGCGTGGATAGCGTACCGTTTCCAGATAGATATATTATTTTGAGAATAGCGTGTCCTTGAAGCGCCCAGGGTCTATTTGGGTTCTTTCCTTGTTAAGTCAGCGTGGACCAAAGCGAAGGAAGCAAAAGTCTTTTGCGAACATTTGCCTTCGATCATCTTTTCGGCCCAGATACTTGTCGGATCGAATCGTACTTCGTCGGCTTCTCTCACATGGAACCTCTGCCAACACTGAGCCATATTTCCTGACCTGGCTCAGGAAGGGGGCCAAATCCAGCATCTGGAAAGTCAGGAGAGTGTCTTTATCCACTACAATTCGCAAAAAACTGCGTTAGTTTGAGTGGCGTCCCATAGGGGATTCGAACCCCTGTTGCCGCCGTGAGAGGGCGATAAGTGGTGGCTAAATAGCTGGGTGGTTCCAATTAAATCGTTGATAACGGGAATATTTATATCACTGACTGTCACTAGATACAACTGGATATCACATCAATGTGGGCCCAAAAAGGGCCCAAAAAGTTACCGCCCTGACTGGTTATCCAACGCTGCATCTCTGGAGCAGCAGGGGAGATATCTGATCACAGGGTCAATGCCTGTTTGAGATCGTTATGCTCGAATGCGCTCGCCATACGCTGGATCTCCGCTGACCGGGCGCCGACTTCCCTGGCGGTTTCTTGCCATGTCGCGGTGACCGTCGCTACCTCCCTGATGACGGCGCGGGCTTGTGGCAGCGTAAGAGCGAAGAATTCCGATGCCGCTTCAAGAAGATCGACGGAGCAGGTTCCTTCATCAAGATCAATGTTTGTGGTCAGTACCCGAGCCTTGAGGTCGGCAGGAACAGGGTTGAGATCATAGGCTGGAGAAAGCGACCATCCGGCCTTTCCTTGCCACAGGAAACCATGATTGCGAAGATGATCGTCGACATTCGAGATCAGAACATTGAAAACCACGCGCCGATAGAGGGCTTGGGCATCAGTCTTTCCCTGGGCACCGTGTTGTGCAAGAGCATCCACGATTTCCGGGTAACTCCCGCGTTCTCCGTCTCTGGCGCCCATCATCGCCATTGCGGACAGGAACGGAATACGGATGGCACCGTCACGGTCGAAACGCTGTGAGAGAAGAACCGCCTTGCCGGCGACATGGATTAATTTGTGTCGTGGGGTAGCAATGCCAGCCTGCCCGGCCAGTCGCAAGGCGATCTCCTCCCAGGTTTCCATACTGTAGTCGTCAGTCTCTTTGGGAAACTTGGCGATGGAAAGATGGCCGTTCTGGTCGATGACTGAGGCTTTAGGCCGCGCGCCACCAAGGGAAGAGCCGGGAGCGAAAATGAGCTGAAGGTCTTCGTCGGTTTCTTCGTCACGCAGAATGCGCTCGGTAATCTGAAGTAAGCGGCCAAGGTCAATCAAAGCAGGGACGCCACCCCGGATGGGTGCCTGAAAGACCGTGTCCCCCATCCAACGGAAGCGGAGTGCTCCAAGCCGGGTTGCATCAGCCACTCCGAGCAGATAGTCGCTTTCTGTGAGGGTACGAACGGCGCGACCTTCACGGTTTGCGAGGCGACGTTCAGCCCGCTGCATGAGACGACGTCCCCAGGTGTCTGGAGCTGAGTCGCCGATGGACCCGAAAATAGACAGTCCGGCAGGGGGCGCGAAGGCCCCGCGTGTCAGAGCGAGCGCCGGTTCTAGCGAAAAGCGTCCAGGATTTTGGAGCCATGCGTCATCATATTCGAACAGGATCGTCTCTGTGCCCCGGACGCGATTGCTCCTTGCAATTCCGACTGACCGTGTCTGGCCGTTCAGATCAATATGCACCTCAAAGTCAGCCATCGCGTGACGGTCCAGTACCTCGTTTGAGATGGATATGTTTAGGCAAAGCCGCACTGGCCAATGCCTGTCCGACACTATCATGGCTGATGTCGGCAATCTGGCTCAGGCCGTCGAGCAACCCGAGGGCCTGAAGGACACTGGCATAGATGCCAATGCTGACACCGGCATCTCCGGCTTCAATCCGTTGTAGCGTCGAGCGCGAGATGAAGGCGCGCTCCGCCACTACGGCCATGGGCAATTTGCGGCGGCGGCGAGCGTCATGGATATCAGCGCCCAGCTTGCGCAGGGCTCGGCGGACAGAGGCAGGCGGGGCATGCGGGGTTGGCATTTGTTATCTTCGTACTACATTTATTGTGAATAAGTAGCACGAAGATAACTTTTTCAAAAGTCTCTTCATGATGATTGCGGAGATCGAAGCGGGTATTGCCAAATTGCGGCAAATTCGGAATGTGTAGAAAGCTGGACGCCTGTCTGCACGGCTCGAAATGCTTCTTTACCGCTATCAGCATCCGAACTTGGCGTATGACACGGACTGTATGTTAGGTAGGCCGCATGCCCAAAATGGTTGATCTGTTGATCGCGGCGCCAGCGATGGTGAAGGGCTACGTCATGCTCACCCGCAACCGGCGACATTTTCAGGGAGCGGGTGTCACAGCCTTTGATCCCTTTGAAAGCCTGCCAGCTTAGCACTACAGTTGCGTTTTTATTTTAGTGCGTGTGAGGTATGCCCGTGCCTGATGTGATCGTCGAAAGACGGACCAGCGGAGGATATGCGCGATCGGGATCTGGGCCTGTGTGACCTTCACGGCGAGGCGTCGGATTTCCTGGATCGACCATCGGATGAGTTTCTGCGCGGTGGCAGCGGTCTTTTTTTGAGCGCCAGGGCGTTGGCCTGGGAGCGCACGGCGGCCATCATGGCATAGGCGAGCATGACCAGCGTGACATGACGGTGCCAGCCGTGCCAGGAGCGGGTTTCGTTGTGGTCGAGGCCGAACTCGTTTTTGGCGGTCTCGAACCCCTCTTCGATCCGCCAGCGCGTACCTTCGACCTGGAGGGTTCGAAAAACCCTCTGGTTCTGGTGGAGGGATCGAAGAACCGTTGATTGATGTACGTGGCCCGTAATTTCTGGGTTTTGTCGATTTGATTGACGGTTTTTGCGATGCTCTCTGCTCTGCGTTTTGAGCAGATCGGGGCTGTACCCCTCTGGATGACTACGCGCTCGCGCTGATCTTCTGCAGGAAGAGAAAGCGGCGCATGTTGTAGACGATATTGGCCAGCCCGATCCTCATGGTGGCCCGGGTGATACCGACAGTTCGGATGAACAGTCCCGTCTGCGACTTCTGATCGGCAAAGACATGCTCGACACGGGACCGGATCACGGACTTTCCTGCATTGGACCGCTGGATATGGCGGGGCATGGGTTTGAGATGCGGCTTCTTCCTGTGAACCTTTGAGACAAAGCCCTGCTTTTCCATGAAGTCTTCGTTGGCTTTTGAGCGATAGGCTGTGTCAGCCCAGACGTTTGAGGCCGTATTGGTTTTATCCAGCAGCCCTTCTCTCAATCGCGCGCCATCATTGGAGGCGGCATGCGTTGTTTTCCATTTCCGGATGAACCGGTATTTCCGATCGATGGAAACATGCGATTTATAGCCAAAGAACGGGATAGCGAGATCCGTTGTGGGGGTTGTTCCGTCATCCTGACGCTTCGCCTTCGTAAACTTCAGTGTCCAGCGCGTATGACGATCCTTGTGCGACAGCTTTGACGGCTTGTACTGCCAGTTTTCGGGAATACGGCCTGCCCGGAGGTCGGCTTTCTCGGCGTTGGTATTGCGCTGCTTTGGAGCAGCCACCAGTGTGGCATCCAGGATCTGGCCCGACATCGGCAGATAGCCTGCGTGCCGCAGGATTGTATCAAAGCGATTGAACAGACCCTCGATCGCTCCCGCCTGGGTCAGGCGTTCACGGAACAGCCAGATTGTTGTGGCATCCGGAACTCGATCTGAAAGCCCCAGCCCAAGGAAGCGCATGAAGGACAGGCGGTCGTTGATCAGATACTCCGTCCGCTCATCAGACAAATTGTTGAGCGTCTGGATGACCAGGATCTTGAACATTAGCAACGGATCAAATGGCGGTCGCCCGCCTTTGCTTCCATCTGAATAGGCCAGAGCCTTCTCCAGATCAGGACGGAACGCTTCAAAATCTACAGTCCGGGAAAATGCTTCGAGCTGATCGCCAAGCCCGCTTAGCCGGGCAAGCCGCTCTTCAACGTCAAAAAATCCCGGCTGCTTCATCTTCCATCATCCTCAATCAACGCAGGACAGATGGAATCACACAGATAGGACCAGAACCAGAGGGTTTTTCGAACCCTCCAGGTCTGTCCCAAGGTCAGCGGTCGGACTTTCTGGCGGTTTGCGGATGTGGCGGATCGATGGGACGAGATGGTGCTGCGCTCTTTTACGGCTGAAAGAACGCCCTATCAGGAAGGTCTTGCGGCGTCTCTGCTCAATCCGCTGGATCTGGTGGCGCGCTGGGAACAGCGTGAGGGCCGGGTCTTCGGGCCTGGGAGCCTGATGTTCTGTGGAACCGTTCCTACACTCAATGGGATTGTCCGGACGGAGAGCCTTACCGTCGAGCTGTCTGACCCGCGGACCGGGAGTGTGCTGTCGCATCAGTACTCCATTCGGGAGCTTCCCGTGGTTGCGTGAAGGGGCTTTTGGGCATGGACAAGCGGGAGCGGTATGCCATCATTCCCCCTTGCGCTTCTTTACCTTGGAAAACCAGCACTATGAGTTTGTGTTTCATTACACAACAGATCCATCCTGATGCCGTAACCTGTCTGAACGAGGCCGGTATCACGACCCGTTATGCCACGGAACCCTCGATGGAGGCGGTGATTCGCGAAATCGGCGACGCGGATGCAGTGATTACGCGCGATCTGGGACTGAGCGAAGAGGCGCTGCGCGCCGCGCCGAAACTGAAAATCATTTCCTGTCACGGCTCCGGTACCAACCGGATCGCCAAGGCTGCCGCCGCGGAACGGGGCGTTCTGGTGACGAATGCACCTAATACCAACAGTCGGTCCGTTGCGGAAATGACGATCGGGCTTCTGCTGGCGGTCATGCGGCGTCTGTGCGAGGCGGATCGTGCCGTGCGGGAGGGGAACTGGGCGTTTCGTTATACAAATAACGGCACGGAACTGCACGGACGGACGATCGGGCTCGTGGGGTTCGGCGCCATTGCCCGGCATGTCGCACAGGTTGCGGGGCACGGGTTGGGAATGCATGTCGTGGCGTGGTCTCCGAGCGTTCCGGCCGAAGTGTTTGAGGCCGCGGGTGTAGAGCGGGCGGAGAGCCTTGAAGATCTTCTGGGCGTCTCGGATGTGCTGTCACTGCATCGTCCGGCGCAGGGGAGCGGTCAGCCCACGATTGACGCTCAGGCGCTGTCCCGCCTGAAGAAAGGCGCGGTTCTGATCAATACCAGCCGTGGCGGGGAAGTGGATGGTCCTGCGTTGGCGAAGGCTCTGGAGACGGGGCATGTTGGCGGAGCGGGGCTGGACGTGATGTCACCCGAGCCTCCGCTGGCGAATGATCCGTTGTTAAGGGCGCCGAATGTGGTTCTGACGCCGCATATCGGTGCGACGACGGAACAGGCGCTGCGCCGTATGGCCATGCTGTGTGCGTCGCAGGTTCAGGACGCGCTTGCTGGACGTCTGCCGCCGCACCGTCTCTGAAGAGTTGAGTTCCGCGCCCTTCCGTTTCGGGAAGGGGGCGGAAGACGATCAGAGAGCGCCGAGGCCGCCGCCGCCCGGTGTCATGAGGACGAGAACATCGTTCGCTTCCAGAACCTGAAGGCCTTTGCTTGCAAGCTTCCGGCCTGAGGCGGTTTCGACCCTACCTGCCGCGCCGTCCTGTCCGCCGAGTGCGCCACGTGCCGGATGATCGACGCGGTCAAATGCGGCCAGCAGCTCCAAGGGCTGTTTCTGGGTGGTGCCGATCTTCATAATCTGCCCGTCGCCACCTTTTGTCTGGCCCAGACCGCCGCTATTTTCGCGCAGTTCTTTTTCCCAGAAAATGAGCGGGCACTGGATTTCCGCAATTTCAATCGGGGTGCCATGCACGCCGGATGGAAAGGCCGTGGCGGACAGGCCGTTCAGGCCGGGCCGGGCCCCGGTGCCGCCATTGGTCGTGATGGCGAGCGCGTAGGTCTGGGACGTGGTTGCTCCCTTGGGGAACCACTGTCCGCGCACGGCAATGTTCCACAGGCAGGATGTGCCTTCTGCCGGAACGCGCTCGGGCAGGGGCGTGCGGAGGCATCCGAACACCATGTCCGGCAGCATCTGTCCGATGACATGCCGCGACGAAACGGGGGCCGGGCGCTGGGCGTTCAGGACGGAACCTTCTGGTGCCTCGACGTGATAGGGAGCCAGTGAGCCTGCGTTGTTGGGGACATCCGGCGAGATCGCGCAGGCCAGCCCGAAGACCGTATAGGCGCGCGTATAGGCCATCGGGACGTTAATCCCGCGCCCGACAGCCGGCGGGGATCCGTCATAGCTGACGCTGACGCGTCCCTCTTCGACTGTGAGCTTTGCCTTGAGCGTGAGCGGGGCGTTGTAGCCGTCGATGGTCATTTCATGGGACCATGTGCCTTGCTGAAGACCTGCTATCTTGTCGAGGACGGCCTGGCGGGAGCGTTCGATGATGAAATCGGCCAGCGGTTCGAGGCTGTCGAGATGGAACTCGTCCATCATGTCGCACAGGGCGCGGACGCCGACATCATTGCAGGCTGCCAGAGAGTAGGTATCGCCTTCCGTATCCACCGGCAGGCGCGTATTGGCCCGGATCATGGCCATCAACGTGTCGTTGACCTGTCCCTGATCAATCAGCTTGAGCATCGGGATCGAGAGGCCTTCCATGAAGACGTCCGTTGCTTCCGGCCCGTTGCCCAGACCGCCGATATCCATCAGATGGCTGGTGCAGGAAAACAGTCCGACCAGACGGCCTTTGTGGAACGCCGGGGTCGTGATGACGAAATCGTTGAGATGCCCCGTTCCCATCCACGGATCGTTCGTGATGTAGGCGTCGCCCTCTTTCATGGTCGAGACGGGGAAGTGACGCAGAAAATGGCCGACGGATTCCGCCATGGAATTGACGTGGCCCGGCGTGCCCGTCACGGCCTGCGCGATCATCCGGCCTTGCAGGTCGAAAATACCGGCCGAGATGTCCTCGCATTCGCGGACGATGGGGCTGAAGGCGGTGCGGATCAGAACCTGGGCCTGTTCGCCGACCACGGCAATCAGGCGGTTCCACATGATCTGGAAGTCGATTTCCTTATGGGAGTGCGCGCTCATCAGACGGCGTCCTTCATGTCCAGAATGATGTTGCCGCTGCCGTCCAGATGGGCGGTGTAGCGGGAGGAAACGTAGGTCGTGGTTTCTTTTTCGGCGATCAGGGCCGGGCCGGGGACACGGCTGCCGGGTCCCATGTCCATCCGTTCGTAGACCGGGAGGGCGACATGCGTGCCGGTCGCGCCGTCGAAAAGTTTCCGGATGTCGGCGGAGACTGCGTCATGCAGGGCCGGGGCGGCCTTGAATGGCGGGTATTTCCGCGGGGTGGTTGAGACGCTGACGGACCAGTTCAGGATTTCGACAGCGGCATGGGGGATGACGCGGGCAAACTGACGGGCATATTCCGCTTCGAAGGCGTCCCGCAGGGCCGAGAGATGGTCGCTGCTGATGGCGCCGTCGGGCAGCGTGACGATGATTTCGTGTCCCTGTCCCACATAGCGCATGAAGGCTGCGCGCCGGATGTGAAGCGTTTCCGTCCGGGCGTCGTCCTGCACCATACTGTGCGCGGCCTGCGTCATGTCGTCGAGTAGAGCCGAGACTTCCGCTGAATTGAAGCTGTCGTCCAGACGCATGGGGAAGGAACGAACCAATTCGAACGAGACGGGGGCGGCGAGGAAGCCCACGGCCGAGCCGACGCCTGCGTTCGAAGGAATGACGAGGCGCCGGATTCCAAGCTTTTCCGCGACGCGCGCGGCGTGAAGCGGGGCTGCGCCGCCGAAAGCGATCATGGTATGGTCGCCGATGACGGCGCCACGTTCGGCGGCATGGACGCGCGCCGCACTGGCCATGTTTTCGCACACGATTTCATAGACCGCATGGGCGGACATTTCTGCCGACAGCCCAAGCGGGGTGCCGATGTCGGTCAGAAGCGCTTCGGCCGAGCGATCCGGCTGGAGCTGGATGCTGCCGCCCGCGAAATTCTCCGGGCGGATCAGGCCGAGCATCACGTCCGCGTCCGTAACGGCGGGGCGCGTGCCCCCCAGCCCGTAACAGGCGGGGCCTGGAACGGAAGGTGCGCTTTCCGGCCCCACAACGACGCGCTTCATCGCATCCAGATGGGCGATGGAGCCGCCGCCCGCGCCGATTTCGACCATTTCGATCACGGGAATGCGCAGAGGCAGGCCGGAGCCTTTCATGAAGCGGGCCGTGCGGTCTACTTCAAAGAAACGGGAGGATGCGGGTTCGCCGTCTTCGATCAGGCAGACCTTGGCGGTTGTGCCGCCCATATCGAAGGACAGGACGCGGTTTTCGGCCAGACGCTCGGCGCATTGGGCGGCGAAAATCGCACCACCCGCCGGACCGGATTCCACCAGGCGGACGGGGAACTGGCGCGCCGTTTCCAGCGCGGTCAGGCCGCCGCCGGAGGTGACGAGATAGAGCGCACCCCCAAACCCCTTGGCGTCAAGGGCTTCCCGCAAGCGCCCCAGATAGCCTGCCATCAGGGGTTGGACATAGGCGTTCGCCACTGTGGTGGAGGTGCGTTCATATTCCCGTATTTCGGGGCAGACGTCGCTTGAAATGGAAATAGTGATGTCCGGCATGGCCTCCTGAAGGAGCGCCTGTACGCGGCGTTCGTGGGCCGGATTGGCATAGGCATGGAGGAAGGCCACCGCGATGCTCTCGACGCCAGCGTCGCGAAGCTGGGGCACGAGAGCCATAACAGCGGCTTCATCCAGGGGAAGCTGAACGGTGCCGCGGGCGTCCATGCGTTCGGGGACGGTGAAGCGCAGGTCGCGGGGGACGAGCGGACTGGGCTTTTGCAGCATCAGGTCATACTGGTTGAAGCGGCTTTCGGTGCCGATTTCCAGAATGTCGCGGAAGCCCTGCGTTCCGATGAGGGCCGTGCGGGCGCCCCGGCGTTCGATGATGGCGTTTGTCGCAAGCGTCGTGCCATGTACGAAGACCGTCACGTCCGGAAAGCGGAGTCCGGCATCTTCGATCACGAGGCCGATGCCGCTCATGACTCCTTCTTCGGGAGCAGCTGGCGTGGTGAGGACCTTGCGGGTCAGACGTCCCTGAGGTGTCTGGAGGACTACGTCCGTGAATGTGCCGCCGATATCAGCGGCGAGACGGATTTGTGAACTGTCGACCATGCCTGTGTTTTCCGTATCGGGTTAGAGTGCAATAGGATATCGGGAAGAGATGTTGGCTGACGGAGAGGACGAGCCATGAAAGTTGGAAAAGCCGGAAGCCGCGCGCCAGTAATGCCAGATGTTGCGGATATGGAACGGGCCTTCATCGTGTCGTCGTCGCATCTCGCCGTTCCGGGAAATGAGGATCTGAGCGAGTTTGAGTTTGCCCTCACTGTCGTGAACCATGCGTTTCATCGCTGGATGGCGAGGGGGATGGCGGCGGCGGGTCTGCCGGATCTCTCGGCGCTCGACACGCTCATCCTGCACAGTGTCAATCACAGGAACCGGGAGAAAAGCATCTCGGATCTGATGTTCACCCTGAATCTGTCCGAGAGGCATTACCTCAACTACGCGATGAAGAAGCTCGACGAACACGCGCTGATCCAGCGTGAGCGCCGGGGCAAGGAGGTTTTTGTCAGCACGACACAAAAAGGGCGCGACGTCTGCCTCGAATACGCTCGTCTTCGTCGGATCTGCCTGCTGGAGCATATTCCCCAGAACCGGGAAGTCGGGGATGTCACGATTGCCGAGGTCGCCAAGGCGTTGCGTGTGCTGACGGGATTTTATGAACAGGCATCCCGCTCCGCCGCGTCTCTCTGAACGCGGCGTCTCAGCCATCCGGGTGAATCCGGAAGAGCACGTCGTGATAGCCCACGACGCCGCCTTCCCCGACCAGTGCTGGGCCGAGTGTGCCGTCCGCTGTAGCTGTGACGGGCAGGCGGAGGGGGCCTGCCTCGACAAATCCTATTATCTCGCCGGAGCGAACCGGGTGGGTTGCGTCTAGGCCGTTTGAGCGGAACACGCCCATCTCGGGGCTGGGAACGGGCGTATCTTCCGCTTTTGCTGGGTAGGAAATAGAGGGCGTCTGCTCCGGGTTGCTGGTCGGTGCGGGGGTCAATGTCAGGGCAAGCGCACCCGCCCCATTTTTCAGAGAGACATGACGGACGTCGTGACGTCTCATCCGGTTAACGAGTTCGGGCAGGTCGTTCAGAAGGTCTTCAAGAAAAGTCATGGTGCGGACTTTCGCATGAGGGCTTCGAGATAATGCACGCTGACACCGCCTTCGCGGACGCCGGGTTCGTTCATCAGGCGCAGATGTAGCGGTGTGGTGGTGGCGATGCCGGTGATCTGCATTTCCGAAAGGGCAGCATGCATGCGGTTGAGGGCATCCGTACGGTCCGTGCCGTGGACGATCAGCTTGGCGATGAGGGAGTCGTAATTCGGCGGCACGACATAGCCGTCATAGAGATGCGTATCGATACGGACGCCGGGGCCGCCGGGCGCACGCCAGCTTTGGACTTTCCCGGGGGCCGGGCGGAAGCTCTCGGGGTCTTCGGCGTTGATGCGGCACTCGATGGCGTGGCCTTGCGTGCGGATGTCGGCCTGGGTGAAGGAGAGGGGGTCTCCCATCGCGATCAAGAGCTGCTCGCGCACAATGTCGATGCCGGTCGTCATTTCCGTAACGGGGTGTTCGACCTGAAGCCGTGTGTTCATCTCGATGAAGGAAAACGCACCGTCTTCATACAGGAACTCGAAAGTGCCTGCGCCGGTATAGCCCATCAGCGTGCAGGCGTTTGCACAGCGCTCGCCCAGTTCGGCGATGGCCAGCGGGTCGATGCCGGTGGCTGGGGCTTCTTCGACCAGTTTCTGGTGACGGCGCTGGATGGAGCAGTCCCGCGCGCCGAGCCAGACGGCATTGCCCTGCCTGTCGGCGAGAACCTGAATTTCGATATGGCGGGGATGCTGGAGGAAGCGTTCGGCATAGACCGACGGATTGCCGAAGGCGCGTCCTGCTTCTTCACGGGCCGTTTCGATAGCGTCGCGGAGGTCTGCTGCGGTCATCACCACGCGCATGCCGCGCCCGCCGCCGCCGCCCGCCGCCTTGACGATCAGCGGGTAGCCAATGGCGTCGCAGATCGTCTGGGCTTCGGACAGGTCGGTCGGCAGGGCGTCTTCCGTACCGGGCAGGCATGGGACGCCCGAGCGGCGCATCTGCTGTTTGGCGCTGATTTTGTCGCCCATTAGCCGCATGATAGCGGCAGTGGGGCCTGCCAGCGTACGACCTGACTGTTCCACCGCTTCGGCAAAATCAGCGTTTTCGGACAGGAAGCCGTAGCCGGGATGGATGAGGTCGGCATTTGTCAGTTCGGCGGCGCGCAGGACGCGGGCAGCGTCCAGATAGCTGCCGGATGCCGCTGCCGGGCCAATGCAGATCGTTTCGTCCACGAGGCGCAGATGTGCGAGGCTGGCATCGGCTTCGGAATGGATGCCGATGCTGTGCAGGCCGAGCAGGCGGCAGGCGCGCGTAATGCGCAGGGCGATTTCACCGCGATTGGCGATCAGGACACGACGGGGGACGGACACCGCGGGCTCACGCATCGAGTGGCTCCACGGTAAAGAGCGGCGTTCCGGGGGAAACAGCGTCTGCATTCGCGGCCAGCACGGTGACGATCCGGCAGGGGAATTCGGCCTCGATGCGGGAGAGCGTTTTCATGACTTCGAGAATATAAAGCGGCTGTCCTTCCGCTACGATGTCGCCAGCTTTGACGAAGGGCGGCGCATCCGGTGCCGGAGAGGCGTAGAACTGGCCGTGCATGGGGGCGTCGATTGTTGTTTCGGCTTTGGGCGGCGTGGAGGCTTTTTCGGGGACGGGGAGCGTAGCGGCTGCGGCCGCCGGGGCCGGACTCGTCGACCCTGGGCTGTTGTCCTGTTCCCCGCGGACCAGGCGGATATGTTCGCCGTCGCGGGAATAGTCGAGTTCGGTAATGCCCAGCGCCTGCATCCGGGCCATCAGGGCATCAAGGGTCTTGAGATCGGGGATCATGGGACGGTCTGTCTTCCGGTCTGCTTCAGGTCAGGGCGCGCAGGGCAATGCCGGCAGCTTCGAAGCCCGCGCGGACCTTGCGGGCGACGTCCACGGATTCCGCGTTGTCGCCATGGACGCAGATCGTATCAATGCGGGTCGGCAGCATTTTGCCGGAGATGGTTTCAATGGCGCCGTTCTGAACCATTCGGACCGCGCGGGCGGCTGCGAAATCGGCATCATGCAGGACCGCTCCCGGTTCCTTGCGCGACACGAGATGCCCGTCTTCCGTATAGGCGCGGTCCGCGAAAATTTCCGAGAACACGGTCAGGCCCCGCTCGCGCCCAATGCGTTCGAGATGGCTCAGGGCGATGGCCATGATGGGAAGGTTCGGGTCTACAGCCTTGACCGCATTGACGATGGCCTCGGCGACCGCGGGATCGCGTTCGGTCAGGTTGCCCAGTGCACCATGGGTCTTCATGTAGGTCATGCGATGACCCGAATAGGTGGCGAGGGCCTGGGCCGCACCCATCTGGTAGGCCACGATCCGTTCGATCTGCGCGGGCGTGAAGGGCATGACGCGGCGTCCGAAGCCCCACAGGTCCGGGAAGCCGGGATGAGAGCCGACAGAGACGCCTTTTTCGCGTGCGATACGGAAGGTCTCGGCCATGACTTCCGGGTCGCCGCCGTGAAAGCCGCAGGCGACGTTAGCGGAGGTCACGATGTCCAGCATCGCGCTATCATTGCCCATTGTGTAATGGCCGAAGCTCTCGCCGAGATCAGCGTTCAGGTCGATGGTTTTGACGGTCATGGTTTGGAACTCCCGGACATGCAATTACAGGGCATCAGAAAACGAGCTGTGTGCGGAGTGTGGCGATATCGGCAGCAAGGCGCTTCAGATCTGCAGCCTCCTGCCGGATGATTTGCACTGCGTCATCGCGCGTGATGGTTTCGAAATGGACGGGTGCGCCGACGACTGTCTGGGACAGCAGGCGCAGGTCCGGCGCGATGACGGTGGCGATTTTTGGATAGCCGCCGCAGGTATTGGCATCCATCATCTGGATGATCGGCTGGCCTGCGGGCGGCACCTGAACGGTTCCGGGCAGGATGCCGTGGGAAAACAGGCTGAGCGGCCGCGAGAGTTTCAGGGCGTCCTGCCCTTCCAGCCGATAGCCCATGCGGTTTGCGCTGGGGGTCAGGGTCCAGGCTGCGGCGCGGAATGTTTTCAGGCTTTCGGGCGTGAAGACGTCGTGTTCGGCGGCGGGCAGGACGCGGATCCGGGTGCCGTTTGCGGGGGGAAGCGGGCAAGGGCGCGTAAGGCCGTAGCCTGTGGCGGGCATGCGCAGTGTGGAGGCTGCAAGGCAGGAGAGGCGGTCGCTTTTCTGAAGGGCGCGCCCCTCAAGGCCGCCGAAGCCACCTTTGAGATCCGTCGAGCGCGCCCCCAGAACCGGGGGAACGTCCAGACCGCCCCGGAGTGTCAGATAGGCCCGGGCGCCCTGTTCCGGCGCGCGGAGTGTCAGGGTCTGGCCTGGTTTGGCGGTGATGGCCCAGTCGCGCGGGAGTTTCAGGTCGTCGAGCGTGGCGGGGCAGGCGGCACCAGTGACGGCAAAGGACGTCTCGGCGTGAAAGTGCACGCGGAAAGGGAAAAATACGATCTCGATCCCGGCAGCGTCTATCGGATTGTCGAGAAGCAGGTTGCCGTGGCTCAGGGCCAGACGGTCCATCGCACCGCCCTGCGCCACACCCATGGCCATGGCGTGAGGACGGCCGAAATCCTGGATGGTGTTGAGGGAGGAGCCGGTCAGGATTTCGATCATGAGGCCCTCACGAAACGGACGGTGTCGCCCAGCCGCAGCAGGCCGGGCTCGGGACGGAAGGCGTCGAACAGGCACAGATCCGTCCGGCCGAGGATATGCCAACCCGACGGCGAGGTGCAGGGCATCATGCCGGCGTGACCACCGCCGATGACCACGGCTCCTTCCTCCACCCGCAGACGCGGGGAGTCGCGGCGGGAAATGGCCAGACGCGCGTCCAGTCCGGTCAGGTATACGAAGCCTGCCATGGCGCCGATGGCGGCAACGCTGTAGCGTCCGGCCATGTGGGCGTTGATGGTTTCTTCTTCCGTCAGGTTGGCGAAGCGGGCGACGAGCGCCAGATCTTCACCGAATTCACCGCCATAGACGACCGGCACCACGATTTCGCGGGACGGTACTTCGTCGGCGGAGGCCTGTGTCCAGACGGTCCGGAGTAGCTTTTCCATGGCAGAAGGGTCAGTCTGTACGGCGTCGAACGTGACGAGAAGGTTGTTGACGCCGGGAATCGTCTGCAGGACGTCCGGCCGGGTGTTCAGTTCGCGGCTGGTGGCCCAGATGCGGCGCTGTGTCGTGTCGCTGAACGGGCCGTCGGCGGCGTCCAGCAGGAGGCCGCCCGCGCCTGCCATGTGAATACGGGTCATGCGGTCTGATCCGGTTGGGAGCGGCCATGGAATGGCCGCCGGGGAAGGAGGGCAGCGGCCAGCGCGCCGCACAGGATGATGATGCCCGTAATGTAGAAAACGCCGTGGAAATTGCCGGTGGCCTGAAGCAGGTATCCGGTCATGATCGGGGCCAGAATGCCGAGACCGTTGGAGAAGGTCAGGGTCAGGCCGGTCGCGGAACCGAGGACTTCATCTTCCACAAGCAGGTCCGCCAGAAGGGCCATGTTGACTCCCGTGCCGCCTGCCATGAAAGCCATGGAGACGGCGAGGAGCGGAATGATGGTCGTGGCCGTTTCGCAGAGCGGTAGAAACCCCATGGAAGAGGCTAGAACGAGATACAGGCAAACGACCTTGCGCCGTCCTCCCAGAGAAAGGTTAGATCCGCGAACGAGCGTTTCGCCAACCTTTCCTGCCGTGATCGAGAGAATGGCCGCGCCGACATAGCAGTAGGCCGTGTACGCTCCAGACTGGGCGGTGCCGAGATGCAGGGTCTGGCGCATGATGATTGGCAGCCAGGACATCAGCAGGAAGTTGGCGTAATTGGCGCAGCACTGCGCGATTACGATGCCCCAGAAAGCCGAAGAGCGGAACAGGGTCGGCACCGAAATCAGGGAAAAGGATGAGGCCTGTGTGCCGCGTGCCGGGCGCGGATGGGTCAGGAGCCAGACCACGGACCAGACCAGACCCAGCGCGCCGAGCAGCGAAAACGCTGGGCGCCAGCCATAATGGGCAATCAGCCAGCCGCCCGATGCGGCACCGCAGGCCAGCCCGATGGGGATGCCACCGATAAAGGCGGTCATCATCAGGCCGCGTTCGTGTAGGGGAGCCCACGCACGGACGACCTTGTTACCGAGTGCGAAGGTGGGGGCCTCTCCGATGCCTAGCAGGATCCGGGTGGCGATGAAGGCGGGGACGGTGGCGGTCAGGCTGCCCAGAATCATGGCGAGCGACCACAGGGCTACGGCGGCCGCGCCGATGATCCTTACGCCGAAGCGGTCCAGAAGGATCGCGCTGGGCAGATTGAGAATGAAATAGGACCAGAGGAAGCTGGAGAGAACCCAGCCGGTTTCCCCTGGTGTGAGGGCGAATTCATGGGCGATCTGGGGCATGCCTACGGACAGGGCGGCTCGGTCTCCGTAGCAGATCACGCACATGGCGATGGTGAGGGCGTATATGACGAACCGGAAAGGCCGGCGATCTTCTGGAACTGTCTGCAAGAAATGCGCCTCTTTCCGGTGGATCTTAGTCGGTCTTTTTTGCAAAAGTCTTAGAAAGTCAGACCGGTCTGGATATAGTACATGCCGCCGTTGAAGCCGTAAGGCGAGTAGTAGGCGTATTTGTATTCGTTGAAGAGTGGTGCTGCGGTCGCCTTGGGGACGCGGGTCGGATATTTGTTGCCGAGATTGTTTGCGCCTACCGTGACGCTCCATTTCGGCAGGATCTTGTAGCTGACGGACATGTTGGTCAGGAAGGCCGGGCGCTGTTCCATTGGAGCGGCGGTCGGACTGGCGAGGAAGATGATGGAGCCGTAGCGCTGTTCCTGCACCATGACGTTCCACTTGCCGTAGTTCCAGTTGACCGTGAGGTTTTCACGGTTCTTGGGCGCGGAGTGCAGAAGCATCTCTTCGGCATAAGTGTTGAACGTGGACAGGCCCATGTTTGCCAGAACGGTAGGTGTCTTGTTGCGGCTGCGAATTTCGTTGTCGGAGTAATTGAACGTGAAGTCGAAGCGGAACGTACCGGCGCGTTTGGTGTGCAGGGTGTAGTTGGTGTCGATGTCTCCACCGAAGGTCTGGGTATTGACGGGGTTGGTGTAATAAGATGCGTAGGTCACGTTATTCAGGCCAGATGCGGCAAGAATGTCGGCAACACCTGAACCACCGAGGGTTGTTGTGCTGGCCAGACGGTCGTTGATCGCGATGTAGTAAAGATTGCCTGTGACGTTCCAGTCCTGGAGGGGGCTGGCATCGATGCCGATGGTGTAGTTGCGGGAATATTCACCCTTGATATGACCTGCTCCAAGCGCCTTTGCGGCGGCGCTGCTGTTGGGAAGCTGGTCCACTGCGTAGTTGGCGAAGGGCGCATTATAGAAATAATAGGTCTGGCCCAGTGTGGGTGGGCGGTAGCCGGTATTGATGCTGGCGCGGACGGCCCAGTGTTTATTGAAGTTGTAACGGGTTCCGATCGAGCCGGTGGTTACAGTGGCGAGATGGCTGTAGCTCGTCGCACGGCCACCCAGGGACCATTCCCATTTTTTGGTGACGTAGAAATCGAGATTGACGTTGCCGTCATAGATGTCACGTCCGCGATTGGTTACGGCCAGCGGGACGTTACCGGCATGATCGGTTGCGCCTAAGCCGGTCCACGAGGCTTCTTCGCCTCCCGTCATCTGGAAGGTGTCACGCCGGTATTCTCCGCCAAAACGCAGGGCGATTGGCTTGGGCAGCCATGATGTGTGGAAGAAGCGTGATCCGCGCAGGCCTGTGGAAAGCTGGGACGTGATGGTCTTACCATCATAGAAGTCGCGCGGGCTGGCGTCACCCAGAGATATGTTGTTGCTGTCGAGGGTGGAATAGGCCTGATCGTCACGGCCGTAATTGACGTAGGCGTCCCAGGCGAAACCGAATTTATGGGCCTTGATACCGTTGTCTGTTTCGAAGTCGTACTGATCCATCCCGATATAGGGCTGCGCGCCATTGGGCCAGAGATTGATGTTCGTTAGGCTGTTTCCGGCGCTGCGGTAAGTTTCGGCAACATGAGCCTTGCGATGGCTGAAGGTCGAAGTGCTGTAGAGGCTCAGGTTTTCGTTCAGCGGGATCGCCATGTTTTCGCTGATGGTTTCCAGCGTCGATTTCGGAATTCCGAGGCCGCGCTGCACATCACGGCTGGCTGTTTCGTTGCGGGAATCGCCGACCGGATAGAGCTGTCCAACAAAAAGGCCGCTGCGATTGGTGGGAAGCTGATGGGTGACCTGCGCTGCCAGATCGAGATAGCCTCCTTTTTTGCCTAGTGCTGTGGCCCAGTCTGCGTAACCGTTCAGCGCCTGTCCGTCACCGGCATAGAAGCCGCTGTTCTGGAAATTGATGGAGCCGCCATGGGTGCGCTGCTTGAGGACGATATTGACGGCGCCTGCCAGCGCATCCTGACCATAAAGGGCAGAAGCACCTTCGGTAATAACTTCGATATGATCGATCGCCGAAATCGGGATCAGGGAGATGTCGGTGGGTTCGGTGCCCCAGTTCGGACCGGCATTGGCGTTGAAATTTGCGCCAATATGGCGGCGATGTCCGTTAACGAGGATTAGCGTGTCATCGGCGGACTGGCCGCGAAGCTGCATGGTCTGGATAAAGCCACTGTTTCCGACGCCGGATTGTGGCGGGGACGTAATGGATGCCGAGGCCTGGGCGAGGGCCTGCATGACATTAGTCTGTCCTGTAGCCAGAAGCTGGCTGCCTGACACAACCGTAACCTGTGTGGTGCCGTGAACCGGGGTGGACGGGTTCATCACGGACTGGCCAGTGGAAGCCGTCCCGGTGACGCGCATCTCTTCCGGATCTGATCTCGAAATGATGGATGTCCTGCGAGGGGATGGTCTGGCAGGGGGCGCGGTGACGCGCGCAGAGGAATTCGCGACCCGTCGGTGCAGTTTGTGCGCGGACTGTGCCTGTGTCGTCGCTTTGGCGGAGGCGGCCTGTGCGGGCGGACAGAACGACACGAGCGAGCTCAGGGCCGCGCCACACATCAGGAAAGCCTTAGTTCCAAAACACTTGCTCATGGGCATCCCCTTTTCCGGCCTGTATGCGGCTGGTCATCCGAATATATGCTTTTCATGAGCAAATCACACATATAACGGAACGACAACAAAAATGTTTTTCTCAAGGAACAGATTTTTCTTATCTGCTGAATTGTGCGGGAAACAGATTGTTTCGATCCTATGTTCGCTGGCTGCAGGGACGCGGGCAGTGCTTGAATGGACAAAAAAAATGAGCAAAAGTTTTAACGAGAGAAAATTTTTGTGTCTGTCGAGTCATGATTCCCGAACTCAGAACATTTGTCGTTGCTGCCAGGACGGAGAGTTTTGCCGCAACAGCCAAGGCGATCGGGGTGACGCAGTCGGCGATCAGCGCCCAGATCCGGCGGCTTGAAGAAGAGCTCGGCTACGATCTTTTTGAACGCACGGGCCGGTCCGTAACGTTGACGGCAGCGGGGAGCCTCATCCTGTGTCAGGTGGACGATATCCTCTCGTCTTTCGAGGCGTTACGGGGGGCTGCACGGCTCAGGCCAGGGGCTGAACTGCTGCGGGTGGGCGCCATTTCAACTGTTCAGACCAGCCTGCTCGCTCCGGCCATTGCAGGCCTGCATCTTGAACTCCCGGACCTGAAAGTGCGGATTGTTCCGGGGATTTCCATGGGGCTGCTGGATCGTTTGGATGCGGGTGAACTCGATGCCGCGTTGATCGTGCGACCGCCTTTCGGGTTGATGCCGTACATGCAGTGGCACCCTGTCGTGCAGCAGGATTATGTCATGGTCGTTCCTGCGCATGTCGAAGGGGCGGACTGGCGGCGGATCCTCGAGGAACAGCCATTCATTCGTTATGATAGCCGTTCATTTGGAGGACGTACGCTCGATCGGTTCCTCAGAACGCAGGGCATTGCTCCGCATGAGGTCATCGAGACTGAAGAACTTCACACGATCCTGCAAATGGTTGCCAACAATATGGGGTGCTCGATTGTGCCCTATATCTTCGCGGTCAGCGTTGTGCCGAATATCCGCATTCTGCCGCTGGGAGATCAGAAGATCGGGCGGGAAGTGGGGGTCATGACCCTGCGTGGCAGAATGACCGAGGGGTGCAAAGTCCTGATCCGGCATCTGGATGAGGCGTCCCGAAGCAATATCCCCCCTCAGTCACGCATATCCTGAAAGGCCTTCAGGCTGTGGCGCGCCACAGAAGCACCGGATCATCCTCGGTTCCGCTCTTCTGAAAGCCGGTCCCGAAGGGCGTGGACAGAGCAGCAAATTTTTCCAGAATTTTCCGCCCTTCTTCTCCGTGGGCCAGAGAGGGCACCCCGCGCCTGTGGGCCGCCTGACCCAGACCAAGTGTGACTGGATGGATCTCCAGACTTTGTAGTTTTCCGTTGTGATAGGTGCCGATCGGCATGATGGTCTCCCAGAAGCGTGTCTCGGCTGGAAAACCTTTCACGTCGTTGTTGCTGCGGGCCTTGTAGAGCTGATGGGGCGTCAGGTCGGGACTTACGCGGTTCGCCATATACGATTCGATCGGGAGGCGCTCCACGAGCTCATTCTGCCCTATGAAGTTGCCCAGGCTATAGAAGATCGGTTTGTCGTTATGGATTTCGAGGCCCCGCAACAGATGTGGTCCATGACAGGCAACAATATCCGCACCGGCATCGATCGCCTGACGGGCTGCGGTGACGAGGAAATCCGCCGGAATTTCCACGTCCAGTTCCCCGCTGGCGTTATAGCCGCTTTCATGCGCGTGAATGCTCAGAATGACCGTATCGGAAACCATCCGTGCTTCTGCGATCCAGCGATGCAGGGCCTGCGTGTCCGTCGGGTTGGGGGTGGTGGTGACTTTCGTTTCCTGATCAACCTGAAAGTTCAGGTTTTCAAAGGCGAGAACTCCGTCTGGGGCGGGAAAGGCAAAACCAAGCTGGATTTTGTCGTCTTTGACGCGCTGCAATCCCAATTTCCGGTAGATTTCCTTCAGGGATGTCATCTCATCGGCGGAAACGTGGTGCATCGTGCTGTAGCGTAACGGGTTGATGCCGGGACGTCCTTGCATCACGCTCGTCTGCATGGCTGCTTCCTGTCCTCTGGCGAAGGTGGAAGTGCAGGACAGCATGGAGACCGTACCTGTAGGATGTGTAAAATATGTTGGGCGTCTGGCATCTTCCAGATGAAGGCCGATCCCGGCGTGACGCAGATTCCGGCGGTTGAGTTCGTCCAGTGTTTTGCGCAGGCCTGAGATGCTGTAATCCAGCGCGTGATTCGTTGCTGCTGCAAAAAGGTCGAAACCTGCCTCTTTCAGTTCGTCCAGAACCCGGGATGAGGCGCCAAAATGCGTACCTCCCATATCGAGGGCTGGATCGCCTATGAAGTCATTGGGGACGAGTTCAAGATTGGTGAACGAAACGTCGCAAGCGCGGATCATGTCGAAAAGGGGCGACAGTCCCGGGTCAGTGCGGCTGTTGAGTTGCCGAAAGAGAATACTGTCACCCGTCAGGCAGATCTTCATCAGGCGGTCCGGAAAATTAGTTGAAAAATTGGTGCTTTGAGAAAAGCATTTCTGTGCCGGTATGGTTATCGAAGATGCATAATGTGTCCAGTTTCAAGAGACTTTTTCCGGTGATGGTTTTCCCATTTTCACGATAAGGAAAAACCGTTCTTCTCCAGGATAAGGGTAAACCTATTGGCTCTTAGGAGGCAGGAAGAGGCTTCTGAAGAATTTCGAGCAGGCGGTTGAATAGTCTGAGACGCGGCGAGTTCCGCTGGATCAGAAAGCCCAGATTTCGGCAGGAAGCAGAGGCTGGGAGCGGGATTTTTTTCAGATGGACGCCTGCGGGCCACGGACGTGCCCAGTCAGGGACAAGCGAGACACCTGTTCCTTGACTGACGATGATGGCAATGGCGTCCAGTGAGTCGAGTTCAAGGCGTTCATGGGGCCAGATGCCTGATTTGCGCAGATATTCGTCAGCGAGGCGCCCGCCCCATTGCATTCGGTCATAGCGGATCAGAGGATGGTTTCGGAGAATTTCGTGGGGATCCGTTTCCTGAATGGCTTCCGGGGCCAGCACGACCAAAGGCTCGGACCGGAGTGTCTGCCAGACCAGAGTTTTTGGAATTTCAAAAGGTGGCTCTACGATAAACGCTGCGTCGATATTGCCGTCCAGAACCGCATTATGCAGCCCGGATGAGGAACCGGGGGTAATATGCAGTTGGATTTCGGGGAAACATTCGAAAAAGCGTTTCAGATAGGGGGGGAGGAGGCCGTTCGCCGCGCTTGATATTGCGCCGATCCTCAGTGTCCCGACGGGTTTGTCACTCGCGGCAATGGCGCACAGATCCCGGACGCTCGTGAGGATCGCGCGACTCTGTTCGATGATGGCCAGGCCCTGTTCCGTTGGACGGACGTTACGCCCGTCGCGCTGGACGATTGGGCAGCCTATTTCGTCTTCGAGGGTGCGGATCCGTTGGGCGACGCTGGCAGGGGTAAGGCGGAGCTGGCGTGCCGCCCCCGCAAGCGACCCCTGTTCGATGACGATCAGGAAACTTTCGAGGAAGCGGGTGTCCATGACTGGATCTCCGAAGGGTCTGTTGGTGCAGTCGGAAGGCGACCGGATTGCACAGCATAACGCAGCGAAAGATATCAGACATCGGATTTACCTTCTTCTGAAGTCATATATTCGCATGATTGTTACGACAGCGAATATGATATCAGCGGATTTTTCCAGAAAAGTCATGGTGCAGTCATGGTTAATCCGTTTCATCTCGCATTTCCGGTCAATGATCTTGCAGCCGCCCGGACCTTTTACGGAACTGTTCTCGGATGCGCCGAGGGGCGGAGTACAGAAGCCTGGATCGATTTTGATCTATACGGGCACCAGATTGTCACACATCTGATCCCCGATGCCTGTCGCGCTCGCGGTGAAGGAGGTGCGGGCGCCGTAGACGGACATAACGTGCCTATCCCTCATTTCGGCGTTGTTCTGGACATGGAAGACTGGAAGGCTCTGGCGGAGCGTGTTCGCAGTCATGGCATTCCTTTTGGAATGGAACCGCAGATCCGTTTTGAGGGATTGCCGGGCGAGCAGGCGACGATGTTTTTCTGCGATCCGGCAGGGAATGCGCTGGAATTCAAAGCTTTTGCCAACATGCAGCAGCTTTTCGCCAAGCAGTAAAGGAGTGCTCATGTCCTGTTTCAGCCAGGCCGAAGCAGACCGTATGACGGGGCCTGAGGCGGATGTCGATCTCGGGTGCCATCTTTTCCGTCGTCTGCATGAGATCGGTTTTGACGGCCGTGGCATGACGCGGCCGTCTTATGGACGGGAAGAAAATCTCGCCCATGCCCTGTTCATGGAGGTGGCAGCGCAATACGGATTGGAGATGCGTCGTGATTGGGCTTCCAATCTTTATCTGACGCTTCCCGGGCGCGACCGGACCCTTTCAGTCGTCATGACGGGGTCGCATCTCGATACTGTTCCATGTGGCGGAAATTTTGATGGGGCGGCGGGTGCCGTGGCGGGTCTTCTGGTGCTCTGCGCCTGGGCGAAAGCGGGTTTTCGGCCTGAGCGGGACACGACGCTGATCGTGACACGCGCGGAAGAAAGTGTGTGGTTTCCACTGTCCTATTTGGGAAGCCGAACGGCTTTCGGACTGCTTGAGTCTTCCGCGCTCGAAACCCCGCGAAGCGACGATGGTTTGAGCCTGCGGCATCATATGCAGGACTGCGGCGCCAGTCCCGATCTGTGCGGAAAGGCGCCGGTTCTGGATGCCGCGAAAATCGACTGTTTCGTCGAACTGCATATCGAGCAGGGGCCTGTTCTCTTGGAAGCGAATGTTCCGGTGGGGATCGTGACCGGGATTTGCGGTAGCACGCGGTATCGCTCGGCCGTCATTCATGGGCAGTATGCCCATTCCGGGGCGACGCCGCGTTGTTTCCGTTCAGATGCGGTGATGGCCGGGGCCAGCATGATGACTGCTCTGCATGATGCCTGGATAAAAGCGGAAGCTCAGGGAGAAGAGATGACCCTGACGTTCGGCGTCTGCCGGACCGACGAGACACAGGCGAATTTTGCGGCGGTTGCCGGAAGGCTGGAGCTTGTGATTGATATCCGTTCCCGGGATGAAGCGCTTCTCGAACGGATGAATGGACTTGTCATCGAACAGGCGTTTCGTGTTGAGCGGGACCATCATGTCCGGGTGGAACTGGGACCAAGGACCCGCAGTGCGCCCGCCGTGATGGACGCGGCGTTGCAGGCCGACGCAAGGACTCTGGCAGCGTCGCTGGATATTCCTTTCGTTTCGATGGCAAGCGGTGCCGGACATGATGCGGCGACATTTGCCATGCAGGGTGTGCCTACGGAAATGCTGTTTGTGCGCAACCGCAATGGAAGCCATAACCCGGATGAAAGCATGGAGATGGATGACTTCATGCAGGGGGTGCGCCTGCTGGAACACCTTCTGCGCAAACGGGCAGGATCTGAGACCTGAATGACGGAGCTTTTCAGGCCCATCATTCAGGATCGTATAGGAAGGGTTACGAGGTCGAATTCCGTAACATCTTATGACCCTTCCCTGCGCTGACAATGTGGAGTTCGGCGCATGTAGCCGCTTGGGGGCAGGGTCACGCCCGATCAGCTTGAGTAGTAGTTTCCAGACTTTTTCGCGTGTTTCCGGCAGGATGAAGTTCACCACGTGGAGGGATCGAAGAACCGTTGATTGATGTGCTTGGCCGGTAATTTCTGGGTTTTGGCGCTTTGATTGACGGTTTTTGCGATGGCATCCGGTCTGCGCTTTGAGCGGATTGGGGGCTGTCCCCCGCTGGACGGCTACGCACCCTGACGTCATGTTCGATCATCAGATTTGCTAATGTTACGCCGTCAAACAAGATGACGCGTTGGGTTAGGTGGCGGACGAAGTCCATTGCCGGGGCGCTGAAGGAGGAAGTGGTGACGAACACGCCCGTGCTCGATCCATGCCCCGCATCCTCAAAAGAAAAAACCGCACCATTTGGCACGAGATTTTTTTTGGAGCGGCGTCCCTTCCTCAGGACCGCCACTCCAATCAAAGCCGAAATCGACCCTATCCTGGCTGAACCATAGCGTTTAAAAACAGCCCTGTTTCTGAACGCATACACAAACACACAAAAACAGGGTCGAACGCTCACCACTTCAGCCAGATCGCGAAGCATCGCAAATACGACAGAAACCACCACACGCCTTCAGCATCACGGTCGAAATCAGACAGCGTTCAGAAAAAACCGCAAATCCGAATACGCTAAGCCAAGCATAGCATTTCCCGAATCTTCATCTGAAATCTCAGAAACCGGCGTCAGCATTCAACAAAACTGTGAAAACCTGATGTGTCCGTGAACGCATACCGCAAAATACACATACGTCGAGAAGCAACGGCCATTTCCCGAATCTTCACGTAAAATCTCAAAAACCAGTACCAACATTCAACAACACTACAAAAACTTGACCTATGCATGAATGTGCAGGGCAAAACACGCATACGTCGAGAATCAACGGCCGTTTTCCGAATCTTCATGTAAAATCTCAGAAACCGATACCGACATTCAACAATGCTGCTGAAATCCGAAGACGGTCATAAAAAGCCTCAAAACAGGACTTCTTTCAAAAATAGCCAGAAATCGACACATAATCGCCATTTACGCGCGCTTTTCGAGAAAAATCAGTGAGACCGAAAAACCCGAAAAAAGAGCCGCAGAAAACAGCCATATTTTAAGCCCTCAGGGCTACGCCCTGGGCCAACCTATACAGGATTCCAGAAGGCCCTCAGATCCCTCATACGGGCCTAAAAAAACCCTCAAAACCGCATAATTTTCAGTCTTAGGGAGGTCTGGAGTGAACGCGAAACAGATACAGAATAGAAAGAGACGTTCAAAAGATTCACCTTTAGACTGAAAAGATAGCTTGAAGGCACGATACTGGGCTTTTGGCGCAAGGCTCCAAAAACCCTTTCAAAACAGTCCCTTAAAACTGTTTCATTTTCGTGCCCGGCCGAGGGCGTCCGCATCACGCTGTGACGCGTCATCCGGACCTGCACGCGCCCCCGTTCCGGGGTCGCGCCGCCCTGAGGGCGGCGGTGCAGAACCCGGCCTCTCTCCCTCTCTCATGACGGGAAATGATCAGAGAGGTTCTGTCGTTTTTTTGGCTTCGCAAGGGAGGACCGGGCTGGTCCTCACCCCAGAGGGCTCACGCGGGGCGTGAGCTGGAATGGTCGCCGTGCGACCAGAGCTAGGGTTTTCTCTCTGGGGCTCTCTTCTCTTTGGAGCCTTTCGCAATGACCAGATTAGTCACCGAACTCGACACGCTTTTTGACGCCCACGCCGTGCTTGCGGGCGTCGTTCTTCCCACACTGCGCGATGTGATCGCACAGCCCGGAGCCTTCACCAGCGACATGCGGCTTGAGGGTACGCTGATCGTTCTGGCGCAGACGGTCCGCTCACTGAACCGGGCACTGACTGAGAACGCAGGAGACCGGACATGATGTGGACGTGTCGCGGTTTAGTGCCGGACCTTTAAGACCGAAAGTGGTTGTAAAGGAGAATTGGAATGGGACGAGTTTACAAGGCTGAGTTCAGACACGAGGCGGTGCGTTTAGCTCTGAGCA